>ERZ791802.8-NODE-8-length-289085-cov-48.350583_pt1 | contig 289085 bp, 272 predicted proteins | sample MGYA00510308_ERZ791802 | MGnify/ENA primary metagenome ERZ791802 (study PRJEB30046, sample SAMN00792028) | human gut metagenome | study: EMG produced TPA metagenomics assembly of the A metagenome-wide association study of gut microbiota in type 2...
AGGGAGAGGGGCTGTCAAGTCCCTTGCCCTAGTCTCTTTGGTTCTTTCCCTCGTTCATATTGACAGGTGTACCCACTCGAATAGCGAACCCGAGAAGTGCTATCCTACAAATAGCACTATCGGTAGCCTGTTATCATTGTCGGAGTTGAACGATATAACAGAAGCACATCAAATAAAAGACTTTTTATACAGTCTGTATCCACTGCTTTCGTGCAGTGGATTTTTTATATAACTGCTGACTACGGTAAAAATTAACAAATAAAACTTGTAATTTTATTCATAATTCGTATAAAAATTTATATAAAACACTTGACAAGTTATGAAGAATGTGCTACAATATAGTCACAGTCGGAAACAGGCTGTTGAGATAGAAATTGAAATAGATATTTGAATATGAAAGGGATGATCGTCAAAAATGAGTAAAAGCGTATACAGTCTTGTACTGACCGATGAGATAGTACGGGCGATAGACTCTCTTGCGTACAGAATGAACACCAGCCGCTCGGCACTGATAGACAGGATACTTGCCGAAAAGCTGTCGATGCAGACGCCGGAGATACGGATGCGTAACATAATGGAAAATATCGGCAGTTTTTTTGACGATGAGATTTTCCGCTTGCAGACTGCGGCGGGCGATGGAGGAATGCTTATAAAAAGCCCGTTGCCTTATAAATACAAGCCGACTATACGTTACTCCGTAGAACTGCTCAGAGAGGACAGGTATCTGGGCAGGCTGAAGGTCAGCTTCAGAACGCAGAATATGGCGCTGATGGAGCTGATGAACGATTTCCTCACCTGCTTTGCAAATATAGAACGCAGACATTTGTCACGCTTTGACGGAATCGACGTGGTGATGCAGATAGACAACGATAAGATGGTAAGGATGCTCAACAAGCCTCTCATCAAGGATGGCAGGAGCATCAGCGACACGAATCTTATCGCAGAGGCTATTGCGGATTATGTCAATTTTCTTGACAGGGCAATTAAGCTCTATTTCGAAAACGCAGACAACAGAAAGCAGGCGGTTTCGCTTGTGGATTCACTTTATAATGAGCGTATCAAGACATTGAAGGTTATCCTGTGATGCCTTGTACAAACGAAGAAAGGATGATGTGATATGCTTAACACAAACAATCTGACACAGAAATCAATGGAAGCTATAAGCACTGCGCAGAGTATAGCTGTTTCATATCAGAACATGAACATAGAACAGCAGCATATTCTTCTTGCACTGCTTCAGGCTGAGGACGGACTTATTCCTCAACTTATAAAGAAGATGGGTGCTGACGCTTCACAGCTTACAAGGCTTACAGAGCAGAGCGCCGCAGGAATTCCGAAGGTAACGGGCAGCGGCAGAGATCCCGAAAAGGTGTATGTATCTCCCGATGTTGATAAGGCATTTACAGCCGCTGAGGAAAAAGCAAAGCAGATGAAGGACGAGTATATCTCGGTAGAGCATCTGTTCATAGGACTTCTTGAAAAGCCGAACTCACAGCTTAAGGACATTTTCGCAAAGTGCGGTATTACCGAAAAGGCATTCTTACAGGCACTTGAGCAGGTAAGGGGCAGTGTGCGTGTTACCGGACAGAATCCGGAGGAAACCTACGATGTGCTTAAAAAATACGGTCAGGATTTAACGGAACTGGCACGGCAGAACAAGCTCGACCCCGTTATCGGCAGAGATACTGAGATAAGGAACGTTATCCGTATTCTTTCCCGTAAGACAAAGAACAACCCCGTGCTGATAGGCGAACCCGGTGTAGGTAAAACAGCTATCGCCGAGGGACTCGCACTGCGTATAGTGCGTGGAGATGTTCCCGAAAACTTAAAGGAGCGCCAGATATTCTCGCTTGATATGGGTGCGCTTGTTGCAGGCGCAAAGTACAGAGGCGAATTTGAAGAAAGACTTAAAGCGGTATTGCAGACCATAAAGAAATCCGAAGGTCAGATAATACTGTTCATAGATGAGCTTCATACCATAGTAGGCGCAGGCAAGACGGATGGCGCAATGGACGCAGGAAATCTGCTGAAGCCTCTGCTTGCAAGAGGCGAGCTTCACTGCATAGGTGCGACAACGCTCAACGAGTACAGACAGTACATTGAAAAGGATGCCGCCCTCGAAAGACGTTTCCAGCCGGTAATGGTAAACGAGCCTACGGTAGAGGATACTATTTCTATACTGCGTGGCTTGAAGGAACGTTACGAGGTGTTCCACGGCGTAAAGATTCACGACTCTGCACTTATCGCCGCCGCAACGCTGTCTGACAGATATATTTCGGACAGATTCCTGCCCGATAAGGCGATAGACCTTGTTGATGAAGCGTGTGCACTCATCAAGACAGAAATGGAATCTATGCCGTCAGAGCTTGACGACATCCGCAGAAAGATAATGCAGCACGAGATAGAAGAAGCCGCTCTCAAAAAGGAAACCGACCGTATCTCCGTTGAGCATCTTGCCGAGGTACAGCAGGAGCTTGCCGAAATGCGTTCAAAGTTCAACGAGATGAAGGCAAAGTGGGAGAACGAGCGTAACGCCATCTCAAAGGTACAGAAACTGCGTGAGGAGATTGAAAGCACCAACAGCCTTATTGAGCAGGCTGAAAGAAGCTACGATCTGAACAAGGCGGCAGAGCTTAAATACGGCAAGCTCCCTCAGTTACAGAAGGAGCTTGAGGAAGAAGAAAAGCTGGCAGAGCAGTCAAAGTCCGCATCTATGCTGCACGATAAAGTTACAGAGGAAGAGATTGCAAAGATTATCTGCCGCTGGACAGGTATCCCTGTTTCAAAGCTGATGGAGGGCGAGCGTGAAAAACTGCTCCATATGGAAGATATACTTCATAAGCGTGTAATAGGTCAGGACGAGGCTGTCGAAAAGGTAAGCGAGGCTATACTGCGTTCAAGGGCAGGCATCGCAAATCCCGATCAGCCTATAGGCTCGTTCCTGTTCTTAGGTCCTACCGGTGTTGGTAAGACGGAGCTTGCAAAGGCTCTTGCCGAGGCTCTGTTTGACGATGAACACAGCATGGTTCGTATTGATATGTCGGAGTACATGGAGAAATTCAGCGTGAGCCGTCTTATCGGTGCGCCTCCGGGATATGTCGGATATGAGGAGGGCGGTCAGCTTACCGAAGCGGTAAGAAGAAAACCCTACTCGGTCGTACTTCTTGACGAGGTAGAAAAGGCTCACCCCGATGTGTTCAATATCCTGTTACAGATTCTCGATGACGGCAGAATCACCGATTCTCAGGGCAGAACGGTAGACTTCAAGAATACTATTATCATTCTGACAAGTAACCTCGGCTCATCGTATATCCTTGACGGTATCAACGATAAAGGCGAGATTTCCGAAGAAGCAAAAAACGAGGTCAACAAACTGCTTAAAACGCAGTTCAGACCCGAATTCCTCAACCGTCTTGATGAGATCGTATTCTACAAGCCGCTCCGCAAGGACGAGATCTCCGGTATTGTCGATCTTATGCTCGGCGAGCTTAAGAAACGTCTTGCCGATAAGGAAGTAGGCTTTGCTATTACAGATGCCGCAAAGGACTATGTAATCGACAACGGCTTCGACCCCAACTACGGTGCAAGACCGCTCAAGAGATTCATACAGCGTAAGATAGAAACGCTTATCGCAAGAAAGCTGATAGCCGATGATGTAGCACCCGGCAGTACGCTGACGGTAGACTATGACGGCGAAAAGCTGATTTGCAGTGAGAGCTGATAAATGAATTACGGTCACGGGCAACAGTCCGTGACCGTATTTTTGTACTATAAACAGTACAACCCTCGCCGGAAATATAGACAAGCGGTTATCGGTGTGCTAAAATATATAGTGTAAGGAGTGATATTTTGAGAAAGAAAATAACGGCGGTGCTGACAGCACTTGTAATGCTTACAGGCTGTACGGCAAACGCTTCGGTTTCGTCGGAAAACGCTTCATCCGCATCCGGCTTTTCGTCGGAAAATGCTTCATCCTCATCCGACTTTTCGTCGGAAGTATCGGCTGAAGGCTCATCATACGGCGAAACGCAGAGCGTTACCCAAGAAAACGACAATGTAAATAACCTTGACAGCGATGAGATGAAGGTGCATTTTATTGATGTCGGACAGGGCGACAGCATTTTCATCGAACTGCCGAATACAAAGACAATGCTTATAGATGCGGCTGAAAATGAATATGCGGACAGGATAACCAACTATATTTATTCCTGCGGATACAATACGCTTGATTATGTTGTCGCCACTCATCCGCACAGCGACCATATCGGCGGTATGGCTGATGTTATCGGTGCGTTTAATGTCGAAAACGTTATATTAAGTCCCGCAACGCACACGACAAAGACGTATACGAATATGCTTAAGGCGATAGACGACAGCGGTGCTAAGGTAAAAATCGGAGTAGCCGGAACGGAGATTTTCTCTGACGGCGATTTGTCGGCGGTTGTGATAGCGCCTGTTACGGAGGACTACAGCGACCTTAACAACTCGTCCGTTATGGTGATGCTGACCTACGGCAGCAGGAAGTTTTTATTCACAGGCGATGCGGAAAACGGCGAGGAAAACACTATTACAGCCGACATAGACTGTGATGTGCTGAAGGTCGGCCACCACGGAAGCAGTACCTCGACAAGCAGTGCTTTTCTGACAGCGGCAAGTCCCGAATATGCGGTCATATCCTGCGGTATGGGCAATTCATACGGACATCCGCACACCGAAACGCTCGACAGGCTGAAAGGTGCAGGAGTGAAGATATACCGCACCGATCTGCAGGGCGATATAATAATGACCTGTGACGGCGAAAAAATAACCGTGAATGCAGAGCCGAGTGCGGCAGGCGGTGCATCGTCCGGAGAGAGCAAATCCGAAACGACTAAATCGACAACCACAACAAAAGTAACTACTACAACAGTAACAGAGAAACCTGCGGAAGAAAATCCCGTAAGCTATTCGTATGTGCTGAATACTAACACTATGAAGATACACCGTGCAGGATGCTCATCGGTAAGGCGGATGAGCGAAGAGAATAAAGGCTATACGAATGACTATGACGGGGCGATAGCGCAAGGGTATGTGCCGTGTAAGATATGCAGTCCCGAAAAAAGCTGAAACAGAAAATGCTTCTGCTGTTATAAAAAACTTGCCCTCCCTGTTTATGCAGGGAGGGCAGTTTTATAGCTTTTTATATTTCGTTATGTCTTTCCAGTTTAAAGGAAAACCCATTTCTTTAAGAATATCAGTATGTGGTATTACTGAGTTTTTTACATAATTATTTATAAGTCTTGCCATTGCTTCTTTGTAATCTTTGAATTGTTCATTTGTAAGCATATAACGTAATGATATTACAACTGAAAACAAGTCATTTTTTCCATAAATATATTGTACACCTTTTTTAGCTATCCCAAGTTTTTTGTGAATAGGCAAATCGGGAATGCTGTCAGATGTTTTATATGTAAATAATCGTTCTCCGTGAGCACAGGCGTTCCGGAACTTTGTGAGGACGGTTGTGATTTGACCTAATTGCTTTTCATTGAGGCAAGCATAATTTTTACTTATACTTATTCTCAGACTTTGGGTAAAAAGCGAGTACATTTTTGAGATATTTCCGAATGTCAAAGCGTTTATAAGTACCCATAAAGGTAAATTTCCGTGCTTTGTTTTGGTATGTTCAATATAAAGATAATCTGTTTTGTTATTGACATACTTATCTCCAAGCAGTTTTACAAGTTTATTTATGTCTTGCTTGTTCCTATTGGTGGTATATTCATAATTGGTTTGAGTGAGGTAAGCTGTTTGCGACTCACCAAAACGGTCACAAAAATGATAGGAGATTAGTGACTTCAGATGCTGTTCAGCTTTAAGTATATATTTCAGATTGAGTTCACGCAGTGCTTCGTCAAACGTGTAAAGTGCAACAATATCTTCAAAATGTGTGTTATCCTTGTATTTCCCGGTCGTTTTATTCTTGAACAGGTGTTTATATCCACCAATGAGTTTGAAATATCCGATTTGATGAAGTGTGTCAATTGCTGAGTTTTCATCATCAATAATAAGATTTTTTTCATTTCTAAGTTTGTCAATCTGTTGTGTGTAAGTAAGAAAAGGCTTTGGCATTTTATAAATCCCCCAAAAAGTAAAAAGGGAGTTTCCGCAGAAACTCCCCCGGTCACAGGCCTCACAGGTTTCTGTAACTCGATCACTACACACATTATATCACTTTACAACGAAATTGTCAAGCGGTAAATATGCGCTATTATTATATTCCGTTTGCACTAAAATAATTACTGCTACTCAAACTACCTTCAACATCCGCCGTCAACTGAGGTGTAGTAAAACTCAAACTGTCAGGACGGCGAATTTGTAGCGGCTCACAGCCGCTTACTCAATATTCTGTATCTGCTCCCTTATCTTCTCAATCTCGCTCTTCATATCCACAACAAGTCTTGTTATGCGTATATCTGCCGCCTTTGAGCCGATAGTGTTGGTTTCTCTGTTGATTTCCTGCACCAGAAAATCAAGCTTTCTGCCTATCTCCTTGTCGCTGTCGAGCATTGAGCGCAGCTGTGAAATGTGTGAGTGCAGACGTACCGTTTCTTCGTCAACGGCTGTCTTTTCGGAGAATATAGCCGCCTCGGTGAGTATTCTCTGCTCGTCAATATCCGATGAGCCGAGTATCTCTTTGAGCTTGTCCTCTAATTTCTTACGGTATGCGGCGGTGCTTTCGGGTGAGTAAATTTCAACCTTGCTTACCATATCCTCTATTACATCTGCCTTTTCGAGTACATCAGCCTTGAGTGCCGCACCCTCTGTTTCACGCATTGCAATGAACTTGTCGAGTGCCGAGCCGACTACCGATGAAATATCAGCCCAGAGCTGTTCCTCGTCTGTTTCTTCCTTTATCACCGTGAATACATCGGGTATTCTGAAAAGGTCGGAGGCGGAAAGATCGTCCGTTATGCCAAGGTCGGGAGCGATAGTGCGGATAGCTTCTATGTACTGTGATGCTACCTGCTCGTTTACCTTTACCGAGGTGTCCTTTACGTCTATGTTGTAAACGAGGAGCGACAGCTCGACCTTACCTCTTGTTATCTTTTCCTTGAGCATTGTTTTCAGCTTAGGCTCAAGGTACTGGTAGTTGCGTGGGAGCTTTGACGAAAATTCAAAGAACTTGTGATTGACACTTCTGATTTCGGCGATGATTTCTCTGCCGTTGATTACAGCCTGTTCTCTGCCGAAACCCGTCATACTTCTTATCATAGTGGGTATCCTTTCTGTTTTTATTTTTTTATCTGCCTGATTTTAATATACGGCTTTTATTTTCCTTTCCCCCCAGCCCCCTTTCCATTGGAACGGGGGAGAAATTACAGGGGCTACCGCCCCTGGTCCCCGTTGGGAGCTACCGCCCCTCAACCCTGACTTATTTGTTTATTATATTTTCAGTTCGCCGCTTTCAAGCATTGATTGTGCGGCAAGTAATATTCCTGTTTTTCCCGACGGATAGGTGATACCGCCCTGGAGCCATACCGCAAACGGCTCTCTCAGCGGTGCGTCTGCTGAAAGCTCTATGCTTGCTCCCATTGTAAATGCGCCTGCCGCCATTATGACCTTGCTGTCATATCCCGGCATATCCCACGGCTCAGGTGTTGCCATAGAGTCAACCGGCGAGCCGTTCTGTATGCCCTTACAGAATGCACAGAGAGCGTTGGGTGTGCCGAGTTTTATTGCGGCGATTATATCCGTCCTGTTTTGATTGTACTTCGGGAACGTTTCATAGCCGAGCAGTGAGAAGAATGCACACGCAAAAACAGATGTCTTTACAGCACTTTCAACTATCTGCGGAGCTAAGAAGAAGCCGAGATACATACCCCTGTTTTCGTCAAGTGAACAGCCTACCTCTTTGCCCGTTCCGACAGTAGTCAGACGGTAACTGCACAGCTCGACCAGATCTTTTCTGCCTGCTATGTAGCCGCCTGTGCGGGCAATCGCACCGCCGGGATTCTTGATAAGACTGCCGATAATAAGATCTGCGCCGACCTCGGTAGGCTCACGCTTTTCTACAAACTCACCGTAGCAGTTATCAACCATTATAATTGCGTCACTGTTTACGCTCTTGACAGCACTGATTATCTCGCCTATCTTGCTTATTGACAGCGAATCACGGAGCGAATAACCTCTCGAACGCTGGATATATGCCACCTTACAGCCTTTAGCTACAGCCGCCTTTATTCCCTCAAGGTCGGGTGTGCCGTCAGGGAGAAGATCCACCTGCGCATACTTTACGCCGAACTCCTTCAGTGAGCCGCCGTGTTCGCCGTTTATGACCTCCGTTAATGTATCATACGGTGCGCCTGTTACACACAGCAGTGTGTCATTCGGACGAAGCACACCGAACAGGGCAGTGGAGAGTGCGTGCGTACCGTTTACAAAGCTGTGACGGACAAGTGCGTCCTCCGTGCGAAAAACCTCGGCATATACCATATCGAGCTTATCTCTGCCGTCATCGTTGTAGCCGTAGCCGATAGTGCCTTTAAGATGCATTTCGCTGACACGGTTGTTTATAAATGCGGAGAGTACCTTGTTTCCGTTGTACTCTGCGGTTTCGCTGATTTTCGCAAACTGTTCGCTTGCCATTTCTTCGGCTTTCTTTGCCGTTTCGAGCAGTCTGCCGTCAATATTGAAAAAATCCATTTTTATCCTCTTGCTATTTCATACGCTGTGCCTGCAACCGTAAATCCGCAGTTTATATAAAACCGCTGTACGTTTTTCTTGCAGATAAGCGTTATTTTTCTGTTGTCAAGTAAATTAGCCGTACAGGAAAGCAGTGCTGTTCCTATGCCGTTTTTCTGCATATCCCGTCTTACTGCGATGTGCGACAGAAAACAGCTTTTATCATCATCAAAAAGCACTGTCGCTGTTGCAGCGGGTTCGCTCCCGTAATGCATTACGATAAGCCTTGATATACCGTGACGTACACGGTGACAGGTGTCTGCATACCATTCGTCAAACTGATAGTCGGAAAGTGAAAATCCGCTTTTCAGTATCTCAAATACAGTGCGGTAGTCCTCGGTAAATTCCGCTTTCAGCCGATTGTTACACACGGCAGGCATTTGTCCCGATGTCATTATATAAAGCGTTTCGGATTCTTCCGACAGCTTGATATCCGACATTACGGCTTTTGCGCCGAGCATTTCCGAAAACGTTATAATGCTTTGCAAATCGCCGTTTTCGTTGCAGTGAATATAAAGCTCGCCGCCGTAATAAAGGGCAAGCATATTATCGCCGGTATCGCCCTCATAGAACGTGCAGAAGTCATACCCCGTTCCGTAAGCCCTGTAATACGCATTTATCCGCCCGACTATCACGTTGTCTGACGGATAATCGGGCGGCAGTGCGCCGTATATTCTTCTTATCATTTTTCCGCAAGCGCAAGATACATTGCATACGCAAGCTCAGCGGTACTTTGCACATCGCTTTTCTTTATCATACACGACGGCGAGTGCAGATACCTGCACGGAACGGATAGAGCTACCGTTCTGATACCACCGACAGATGAATGGATTGCGCCGCTGTCGTTACCGCCTGCTACAAGCGTCTTTGTCTGGCAGGGAACGTTTATCTCCTTTGCCTTTTCAAAGCCGAGCCGATACAGCTCACGGTCATATATCGTACTTCTGTCCATATAGCTTACTACACAGCCCTTGCCAAGCTCGCATACACGCTTTTCACCGTCATTGCCCGAAAAGTCGCAGGCTGTGGTGGTTTCAAGGACGATAGCATAATCGGGCTTTACCGTATAAGCGGCAACCTTTGCGCCTCTCGTACCTATCTCCTCCTGCACAGTAAACACGCAGGTAACGTCATACGGCAGATCCTTATTCAGTATATCTACCATAATGGCACAGCCTATCCTGTCATCAAGCGCTTTCTCACGCAGATAGCCGTTGCCAAGTTCGGTATAATCGCTTCTGAAATATGCGCAGTCACCGGGAGAAACGTATTTTTCCGCTTCCGCCTTTGATGAAGCGCCGATGTCTATTGTCAGCGTGTCAAGCTTTACCGGTTCGTCACGCTCTTTGGGCGACTGCTGGTGTACCGCCTTGCCGCCGACTACTCCGACAGTGCCGTTTTTGAAGTGAAGCTGTCTGCCGATAACTACTTCTGGATTGATACCGCCGACAGTTGTAAATTTAAGATTTCCGTCATCGGTGATGTAGGTCACGATAAATCCGACCTCGTCCTGATGAGCGGCAAGCATAACCTTGTTTTTCGGGGTCTCAGCACCCTTTTTATTTACTATGATGTTGCCCAGCGGGTCGATTTTTGCATCGCACTCCTGCGGCAGCATTGAAAGTATCAGCTTTGTTACATCGCCCTCATCACCGCTCGTACCGTCGGCAAGACACAGCTTTTTTATATTCTCAAACAATTCAGCCATTTTCGGCACCGCCCTTCGTGGTAAAAGCCGTAATCAGCTTTGCTGTGGATATAACATCGTCTGTGTCGATGATTTCGGCCGGAGTATGCATGAATTTAAGCGGAATTGACAGCGTACACGCCTTTGCACCCGACTTGTTCACACTCATCGTGTCGGCGTTTGTGCCTGTTTTTCCGCCCATGACCTCAAGCTGATACGGAATATTTTCCGATTTTGCAAGTGATATGAGCCTGCCTGACAGCTCTCTTGAAAGTGACGGCGCAATGCCTATCATAACGCCCTTTGACATATCGGCACATTTCGCCCTGTCGCTGTCGGGAGTTTTCGCAAAGCTGACGTCCATTTCAAGAATATAGTCGGGGTCAAGGTCATATACGGCTATCTTCGCACCGCTTTCACCCGTTTCTTCCTGCGTTGTAAACGATACGTCAAGGTCAAACGCAAGTTCCTTACTTTTAAGCATTTCGAGAGCAGCCAGTATAGAAGCCACTCCGCACCTGTCATCAAGCGCACCTGCACAGTATCTTGTGCCGAGCATAGCCACAGGCTCACAGTCGAAGGTTATCCTGTCGCCAAGCTCAATACGGCTTTCAAGTTCCTGCTTTGTATAGCCCGTGTCTATAACGATCTCCTCAATTTTAGGCACTCCGTCGCCGCTCTTTACATGGGGCGGAAGAACGGATACAACGCCCTTCACCTTTTCCTTGCCGTGAATCGTCACGCTTTGCGCCGCAAGCACACGTCTGTCGGGACCGCCTACCGCACCGACCTTTATAAAGCCGTTATCGTCAATAAACGATACGATAAGTCCCACCCTGTCGATATGTGCGTCAAGCAGAAGTTTCGGCTTGTTGCCCGTACTTTTTATATGTCCGATAACGTTGCCGAAATCGTCAATACTGCAGTCGTCCGTGTAGCTTTCAAGCATTGACAGTGCAATTTCGGACGCACTTCTTTCATCGCCCGAAACGCCGTCAACACTGCACAGACGGTACAGCATACTGTTAATATCCATTGTCATCTTTCTTTCATGGCTTAATATAAGCCGTCCATTTTTATCTTTTCCTTTACTCTTTCAAGCTCCGCTATAAACTGCTCATCGAGCTTGCTTAAGCTGTAGCCCTTCGGGAAAATAAGCACGTCCTTGTTTACCTTGTAGGGAACATCGCATTTCAGCTGTACCATTGCGTGCTGTTCAAGACAGCTTTTAGGAACGGGCGAAACCCACATATAAGTGTTGTACAGGTTTCCGAGCAGGTCAAACTGACTTCCTCTTTCATAAACATATATACGCTTTTTACGGTGTTCCGAAACGCTTGAACGTGATACCTTCGAGAATGACAGCGACGGCACGGAAAGGTCGCCGTGTACTATCTCGATATAATCCTCTAAGTCGGAATATTTCACTATACCGTCCGGATTTTCCTTTGCAAGCGGGCTGTCCTTGTTCACAAGAAGCCTGTATTCAAACTCCCATAACGGACGGTATTTCAGATTCTTCCCGTCAAGCATTGCAAAATACTGCTTTTCGTGGATATTCTGATACCTGATTATCCCCAGCTTGAAGTCGAAGTTCAGGATGTTGTTGATAGCGTCCATCGAATTTGTTTCCTTGAAATTGATGGATATTTCCTTGTCGGTATCAAGCAGGCTCACAAAGTTTGAAAATGCCTTTGTGATATAGGTAGCTCTTGGAACGGAAATGCTGAAACGCACACCGTCATCCACCTTAGGCTTGTAGAGCGATACCATTTCGTCAAACTGATCAAGCACCGCCTTTGCGTAGCCTAAGAATTCGCCGCCCTTTTCCGTAGGAGCAACCCCTTTTGTAGTCCTGCGGAATATTGTGATGCCGATTTCATTTTCCAGCTCTTTTATAGCCTTGCTGAGATTAGGCTGTCCCATGAATAAATTGTTTGCCGCCTTTGTGATCGAACCGGTTTTTTCGATCTCAACCGCATATTTAAGATGCAGCAGGTTCATTTAAAACCATATCCTTTCATCACAGAGGGAAAAACCTCTGTTAAATTATAACCCTTTTAATATTTAATTTTCTTTTTTAGGTTCAACGTGTGAAAAAGACTGTATTGCCTCTGTTATAGTCTTTTCGTGTGCGAGCTTACCGTACTTGTCAACCTCTGCCTTGTTCTTTTCGCCGTGTGTCAGGCAACCTGCTCCCCCGATGCAGCCGCCGACACAAGCCATACCTTCAATGAAGTTGTTGGGCAGAAGATTCTTTGATGCACGCATGAGCGCACGCTTGCATTCTTCGATACCGTCGCAGGAAAGTCCGTTCAGCTTGAAGTCCTCGTTGCCCTGCTCCTTGAGAGCCTCGGCAACTGCGTCTGCAAGGCCGCCGCAACGTGCGAATATCCTGCCGTAGTACGATGCGTTATCAAGCACCGTTCCCTCAAGCTCGGATACTTCTATATCCTTGCTGTCGAAGATAGCCTGTAACTCTTCAAACGTCATTGCATAGTCTACATAAGGCTTTACCTTATCCCACTGTACCTCCATCTTCTTTGCTGTGCAAGGTCCGATGAATACTACCTTGGCTGTGGGATCGCTGTCCTTGATGTACTTTGCTATTTCAGCCATAGGTGACAGGTTGTGTGAAATCTTGTCTGTCATAGTCGGGAATGCCTTCTCGATGTACATTACGAATGCGGGACAGCACGAGCTTGTAAGGAAGCCCTTTTCGGCAAGCTCCTTTGACTCCTTGTACGCTACCATATCCGCACCGAGCGCCGCCTCAACTACGCTGTGGAAGCCAAGCTGCTTGATAGCCGTAACCACCTGATCGAGTTTTGCATAGCTGAACTGGCTTGCAATTGAGGGCGCTACTACAGCATAAACCTTATAATTCTTGCCGTTGTCACTGCCCTTTAACGTTTCTATAATGTCAACGATATATGACTTGTCACTTATTGCACCGAACGGGCAGGTGTAAACGCACGCACCGCACGAAATGCACTTGTCGTTGTCAATGTGAGCCGCCGCCGAGCTTGTGTCCGTCGCTCTTGAGATAGCGCCTATCTTGCAGGCTCTCTCACACGGACGCTTGAATTCCAGAATAGCACCGTAAGGACAAACCTTTGCACACTGACCGCAGTTTACGCACTTTGACTTGTCGATGTGCGCCTTCTGATGCTCGTCAAATGTGATAGCACCCATACGGCAGACATCTTCGCAACGGTGCGCTATACAGCCTCTGCATGCCTCCGTTACATCATAGCCGCCTACGGGACATTCGTCACAGGCAATATCTATTACCTCAATTACGTTGGGATTTGTCGGATCGCCGCCCATAGCAATCTTTATACGTTCCGAAACGATAGCTCTCTCCTTGTAGATACAGCATCTCATTGTGGGCTTATCCTTGACTATTTTCTTCGCAACGTCATTAAAGAAGCTGAACGAATCTGCAGGCTTTTCAGTACCCTCTGTCGTCCATGCGTGTCTTGCGACTTCTCTTAAAACCTTGTACTTCAGATACTGTACCTTGGTGTCAAACTTTCTTAACTTCTTGTCCATTTTTCTTACTGCGGATTTTCCCCGCCGACCGCCCGAGCGGCCGCTCCTTTCACATAGTTTTTTCTTCTTGTTCTACTTTTTTATATCGCTTTCTCTTTAGAAATAGCTTACTTTTATTTTCTTGCCCATTTGCCTCAGGCATTTGCTCAGTTCGTCAACAAGCTGCATTTTTATATTGAAGGTGATTGGCAGGTTAGGGTTCTGATGTGCCGCATTGACAGCCCTGCCCACATAGAAATTAATATCTGTAGCGTCCTCAAAGAGCATTCTCGCTATGCACGATGCGCCGTCCTGAAGTATCGTCCAGTCATCGTACAGCTTGTTTTCACCCAGATAATCCTTAGCGTAGTCAAGCACCTTGCTTATCGTGATAACGCCCTCTGTAACTATATCTACGCCCTCAATGGTAGCCATAGGCGGAATATCGGGGCTGATGTAGTCAAGGCAGGGTATAACCGGCTTTCCGAGAAACTGTCCCGTAAGTGTAGATGTCGTACCGCCGCAGACAATATGCTTTCCTTCTTTTGAAAAGAACAGCGTCATCATCTTGTTCAGATCCTTTGGATCGGACGGCGGACCTATCATAAGGTTCACCTGTTCACGCTCACGGATCTTTATGACCCCGACAGTAGTATCATCGCCCGGCGAGCCGCCGTACAGCCTTACGCATTCGTCAAGCAGAAGCGTGGCAAGTGCCTTTGCGGAATACTCCCTGTCATATACGCCTTCCATGAATTCTATTATATTATCTCTCTGCCACCCGAAATTGAGCGACGAGCCGACGCCTGCATAGATAGCGCCGTCGCTTGTGGTGATAAAGGTATCGTCCAGCTTCAGCTGTACCTTTGAAATATATATCGTCTTGCCGTCTATCTGATTTATGGTTTTCGGATAGTCAAAATTCTTGCCGTCACGCAGCATTATCACCTGCGGATTATCGTACTGGATTATCTCGGCTTCCTTGTTGTTTACCACCCTGATGATCGTAAAGGTCGAATATGCGACCTTGCGTACCTCGCACACGGGCAGGGTAGAAGCCATAGTTGCAACGCAGTCCTCAACGCTCATATTGTTTGCCATCATAGTGGATATTATCTTTGAAGTCAGCGTTGAAAGAATTGACGCTTTTACACCGCTTCCCAGTCCGTCTGCCAGCACAAAAACAATCGAGTTTTCGTCCTGCTCGACAAGCTCCACATGGTCGCCGCAAAGCTGTTCATCGTGCTTGTTGACGCTCAGATAACCTATATCGGTGCAGAAGCTGAACGCTTTACTGTTCATCATTTGACAGGTTCTCCTTAAGTTTTGTAAGTGCAACCTTTGTTTCAGCGGTCGTTTCACCGAGCAGTGACGCTATTTCCTGAACGACACGCATCTGCTTTTCGATTACCTTGTCAGTGACCGCAATAGTTTCGGCGGCGTTCTTCTCACGCTTCGCCCTTGATATTTCTTCGCCTGTAATATCACGCATTATCGACATTATGATATGATAGCTTTTATCATATATTATCGTTTCCTCGACATACTTTCCGTATTCGGCAAGATATGTACGCTTGTTGTGGATATTTTCGCCCGTGCTCATAACCTCAAGATATGATACGGGGTCGAGTATCCTGACAACAGGACAGCCCATAACATCCGACAGGCTCTTTATATTCATTATTTCACGGGCGGCCTTGTTTATCTGCTGTACTTCAAGGTCCTCGCTGAGTACCATAATGCCGTTGGGCGTGTTGTTGATTATATTATCCGAGAAGCTCTCCGCTTTCTCCTTGAGATACGGCAGACACATTGTAAGATCCGCCTTGCCCTGTAATATAGCTACCGCTTTTTCACGGCAGGTATCATATCCGCAGCTTCCGCAGTTAAGCTCCTGTGACGGATCGCTCTTGTTCATCTTGCGGAGTATTTCTTCTATTGCCTTGCTTCCGGGCATGGTTTTCTGCATACTGATAAACGGGAGCGATTTTGTCATATCCGCAAGCTCCACAGTATCAAATCTGCCGCTTCCGGCAAACTCGTCCACAGCCCTTCTTTCGTGGATAACGCCCTCGTGCTTTTTATCCATCGCAGGACCGCCTATACAGCTGTTGACGCAGGCAGACATTTCTATAAAGCACTTTCCCACGTTGCCGTCTATAATATCACGCAGAGCGTTACGGCAGTTCTCCACACCGTCTATCGCCATATAGAGATATTCGGGGTTGTCCTTGTTCATAGAACGCAGAATGCCCGATGTCGTGGGATACAGCCTTGTCTTTGCTCTGTCGGTTCTTCCGGCATTGTCAGAAACCGGACAGACCTCTATGTTTTCTTCCTTGAGCCAGCCTGTAAGCTCCTCAAATGTAAGCACGCAGTCTATAGCACCTGCGTAAGCGTCAGCCTCCGCCTTTTTCGAAAGGCACGGGCCGATGAACACGGTGTGACAGCCGGGATATTTCTTCTTGAGTATCTCTCCGTGCGCAAGCATGGGCGATTTCACCTGTGCAAGATAGGGGAGAGCCTGAGGGTAGTATTTCTGTATAAGCGTATTTACCGTGTGACAGCACGAGCTTATGATTATTTTATGCTCGCCGTCCGCAACCAGCTTTTCATACTGCTCGGTAACAAGCTGTGCGCCCTCGGCGGTTTCCTCCGCTCCCGCAAAGCCCAGCTTTTTAAGAGCGTCGTTTAAAGCGGTTATGCCGATACCGTCATAGTTTGCCACAAAGGACGGAGCAATGCTGACATAAACGGGAGTACCCGAGGCAATAAGCTCTTTTGCTTTGCCCACATCGTTTCTTATCTGCTTTGCGTTCTGCGGACAGGCTACAAAGCACATACCGCACAGAATACATTCGTCCTCGACAATGTTCGCCTGCCCGTCAGAAAAACGGATAGACTTTACCGGACAGTGTCTTATACATTTATAACAGTTTTTGCAGTTGGATTTCTTCAGCCGTAAATAACTCATATATTACACCTTGCCATAAGTTTTAGCAGTGAATTTTTCCGCATTCACAATAAAGCGCTCGTGAGAGCCCTTGCCGATAACATCCTTTTCATCCCTTGCAACGACCTCAAATACAAGTCTGCGGTTGTCGATTTCGGTAAGGACCGCTTCTGCGGTAACATTCATACCGACGGGAGTAGCGGCAATGTGTGCAACATCCAGCTTTGTGCCGACAGTGGTCTGTCCGTCCTCAAGCTGTCCTTCAAGCGCCTTGCAGGCAGCCTTTTCTATAAGTGCGATCATCGCAGGAGTAGCGAAAACTTTGAGTGAGCCGCTGCCCATTGTGACAGCCGTATTGGTGTCATCGACCTTAACTTCCGCTTTTCCTTTTGTTCCTGTTGTGAGCATTTAAAATTCACCGTTCCTGTTTATTTTTTTGTACCTCCGTCAGTCAAGACAGACAAGTACCTTTTCGTCAAATATCTGCTGGAAGTTGTTTTCGTTTACTCCGCAGATTATTTCATCGTCTATTTTTATCGTAACGCCGTCTGTGCATCTTCCAAGACAGAAAGCAGCACCGAGATTTACCTTATCTCCGATGTTGTGGTTTGCTATGTAGTCTTTTGCAAGCTCGATTATTTTGTACGAGCCTTTCAGATGGCATGAGCTGCCGACGCAGATGCTGATGTTCTTCATAATACTGTTTCCTTTCGAATAAAGCGGAGTTATCAGAAAATGTGACCGTCCCTGATTTCAAACTCCAGATTTTGTGAAAGCACCGCAAGAGAAGCCGCAAGATTTTCATACTGGACTATTACGCCGGTCGGAACAGACAAATGTACAGGTGCAAAATTCCATATTGCAAGTATACCGCTTGCCACCATTTTGTCGCATACCGATTGTGCGCATTCCGGAGGAACGCAGATTATACCGATATGTACTTTAAGCCTTGAGCATATATCCGCCATTTTATCAGCCGGAAGTATGCGCTTGCTGTCAATAATGCTCTCATCCGTGTCAAATGCCGCTACTATGTTAAGTCCGTAGCGGTCAAATTCCTTATATGAGAGAAGCGCCTGTCCAAGCTTTCCCGCACCTGCGATTACCGCCTCTTTCGTATTGTCATATCCGAGAAAGCTCTCAAGATCACGGATAAGCTCCGCCGCAACATAACCCGTTTTCGGCTTGCCTCCCGTAACGCTCACCGATGCCAGATCCTTGCGGACTTGCACCTCGTTCAGTTTAAGATCGTTTGCAACAGTGGTAGCGGAAATATTGCGTACCCCGTCCGCCTGCTTTTTCTTCAGATAATCAAGATAGAATGGCAATCTCCTAAGTGCCTGCCTAGAAATTGTACCGTTCATTTGTTCTGCCTTTCTGTGCGGAAGATATAGTTCCTCCGTCTGTCTATACATATAATATTATATTAAAAAATGTAAGCCCTGTCAACCGATTTCGCCAAAATCGTTAAAATTTTATCGAATTGACGGACGAATACTCCAAGACAGGAAAAAACATACCTGAAATGCCGTCCGAAAGAATGTTTGTTGTAATTCCGCACAATTACATAACACTGTTATGTTGCTGTTTTGGTGCAATGCTATGAAATGGTGTCAGGGGTATTGACATTAAGACGGATATAGGTTAAGATAACAGTGTTATGTGAAATCTCTGCGGAAAGGAAGTGCCTTTATGAGCGATAACGAAACAAGACAAAAGCTGATAGACAGCGCAAAGAAAGAGTTCTTTGAAAACGGCTTTGCAAAAGCCTCGCTCAGAAAGATTTGCACAAACGCAGGTGTCACGACAGGCGCTTTGTACTTCTTTTTCAAAAATAAGGACGATTTGTTCAGTGCAATTGTCGCACCTCCGCTTTTAAAGCTGAAAGAAATGCTGATTAAGCATAACCGTGAGGACGAGGAGTATATGGGTTCGCCGGACGAGCAGACGAGGAGCGTTGAAAATCAGCTTTCAACTCATAAAGAGGCAGTCACTATGGTCGGTTATCTTTATGATAATTATGATGCATTCCTGCTGCTGCTCACAAAGTCACAAGGCTCGGTCTACGAAAACTGTGTTGACGAGTTCGTTGCACTTATGGAAGAGGGCTTTCGCACAGGTGCAGAGGCATTGCTTAAAAATATGCCGGGTTGCCGCATTGACGAATATATGCTTCACTGGCTCGCCCATATGGATATAGAGATGTTCATACATCTGCTTACCCACGTTCCCGAAAAGGAGAAGGGACTTGCGTATGCCGAGAAAATGATCGGCGCAATGGTAAAGATGTGGTTTGATTTGTTGTTTGTAAAAGATGAATAATGCTGACCGCCTTACTCGGCGGTCATTAAAAGCACCATAGGATAACACTGTTATGTTAGCGATAACTAATACAGTTAGATAAAACTAATAACGATACGGGAGGACAAAGAGATGTATCTTGAAGTAAAAGACGTAAAAAAGAGCTACGGCTCAGATGCAGGCTACACACAGGTATTGAAGGGTGTGACCACAAGCGTTGAAAAGGGAGAAATGTGCGTAATACAGGGAACGAGCGGTTCGGGCAAATCGACGCTCCTTAACTGCATAGGCGGCCTTGACATTATGGACAGCGGTTCTGTAAAGGTTGACGGCACGGAAATATTCGGGCTAAAAGCTGACGCTCTGGCAAAGTACAGAAAGGCAAACCTCGGCTTTATATTCCAGTTCTACAACCTCGTGCCTAATCTTACTGTCGAGGAAAATATTCAGGTATGCGAGTACCTTACCGATAAGCCGCTTGATATGAATGAGCTTCTCGATACGCTCGGACTTACAGAGCATAGAAAGAAGTTCCCCTCACAGCTTTCCGGCGGTCAGCAGCAGAGATGCGCCATAGCAAGAGCGCTGATAAAGAACCCGAAGCTTCTGTTGTGCGACGAGCCAACGGGTGCGCTTGATTCAAAGACTTCGAGGGATATACTTGTGCTTCTTGAACAGGTAAACAGGAAATACGGCACTACTATGCTGATAGTAACGCATAACAATGCTATAAAGAATATGGTGCACAAGGTGATAATCCTCAAGGACGGACTTATCAAAAAGGATTATTACAACGAAACGCTTATACCTGCCGCTGAGTTGGAGGATCTTTAATATGAACAAGGTGCTTTCAAAAAGAATACCGAGGGAGTTTAAGTCTAATCTCCCTAAGTACATCGCACTGCTGCTTCTGATAGTGCTTTGTATGTATCTGGTGACAGCGATGGTGGCAAGTTCGGAAACGATTATTATCAGAACAGACGAGCATAATGCCGCAAATCACGTTGAGGACGGACAGTTCACAACGTTCTTGCCTCTGACAAACGAGCAGGAAAAGGATATTACCGATAAGGGCGTTACCCTTGAACGTATGTACAGCCTTGATATAAAGGCTGAGGACGGTTCAACTCTCAGAGTGATGAAGAACCGCAGAAATATCGACCTTGTCGAGCTTATAAGCGGCGAATATCCGTCTAAAGACAACGAAGCGGCAGTCGAACGCAGATATGCGGAAGAACACAGCCTTGATGTCGGCAGTAAGCTGACAGTCGGCGGTACGGAGTATACCGTATGTGGCATAGGCACATCTCCCGACTATGACGCACCGTATCAGAATATGTCCGATATGGCTGTATCAAGCAAAAATTTCGGTATTATCTTTGTTACCGACAGTGAGTACGAAAGAGTGTCGGACAGTTCAAAATCGGCGCAGACCTTCACATACGGCTATCTTCTCGGAAACGATATGACCGATGATGAGCTGAAGGAGCTTATCGAGGATTTTGATTTTGACTATACGAAGGTTACCGACAAGTATTATCTTGAAACGGTAAACGAGGCGCTTGAAAAGCGTACCGAAATAGAAAATGGCATCAATGATTTAGCCGAAGGTGCGGACAAACTTCATAACGGGCTCAAAGACCTGTCGGACGGAGCCGACACGCTTTACGGCGGTATGAATGATTTGTCGGACGGCTCGGATAAGCTGTATGACGGACTTAAGACTCTATATGACGGCACAGTACAGCTTCACACCGGTATGACAAGCATATATGACGGCGCATCGGCTCTTGACAAGGGTCTTGGCGAGCTGTCAAGCGGTGCTGCCTCACTGAACGGTGCAATAGCAGGAGCAGATTCCGCAGGGCTTATCCCTCCCACGATGAACGCTCTTGTAAGCGGTGCGGACAGCCTTGCCTCAGGACTTAAAAGTGCAAAAAGCGGCTCGTCTGAGCTTGTATCGGGCATAAGCAGTGCAAATAGAGGAGCAGAGCAGTTATGGACAGGCGCAAATGATGCACTGAGCGGAGCAAAGGAGCTTGCCGACGGCGTAAAGGACGCAAAGGACGGTGCTAAAGAGCTTGCAGACGGAGCGAAAGACGCAAAGGACGGAGCGGGCGAGCTCGCAGACGGTATACACGAGCTTAAGAGCAATATCGGAAAACTGCTCGATGCAGCTTTCGACCTTGATTTGACCAACCTCACATCGTTTGTGAAAAGAGCGGATAACGTCCGTATCGCAGGTGCGGCAGGCGATGTCGTAATGAATAAGTACGGCGGACTTGCGGCTTGCGTAATTCTTATGGCGCTGTTTGCCTATGTAATATCCGTATTCGTTGTTCATCAGATAAACAGGGAGAGCAGTGTAATAGGTGCATTGTACGCTCTCGGAGTAAGTAAAGGCGCACTTATAAGGCACTACATAATGCTCCCCACGATAATAGCGTTTATCGGCGGCATACTCGGCTCGGCAATAGGCTTTTCCCCTATGTCGATACAGTCACAGCTTGCGGACAGCTACTCGTATTTTTCACTGCCCGATTTTCAGACGGTAATACCGCTTTACCTTGTGATATATGCCGTTGTTATCCCTCCCGTGATAGCGGCAATAGTAAATGCGCTTGTTATAAACAGACGTCTTTCCGCACCGGCGCTGTCGCTTATGAGAAACGAGCAGAACGTAAGGAATATCAGCCGTATGGAGATAAAGAGCGGCGGCTTTGTAAGAAAGTTCAGAATACGTCAGCTTCTGCGTGAGATGAGAGCGAATATCACGGTTGCGGCTTGTATGTTCGTTTCAATGCTCATCCTTATGCTCGGACTTGACTGTTATTCAATGTGTAATAACGTAACAACAGATATGCTTGCAGGCGCAACATACGAGTATATGTATACGCTTAAATACCCGACAACCGAAGTTCCCGATGGCGGCGAAGCGTGTTATGTCGAATCGCTCGAAAAGGAAAAGGACGGCTACACGCTTGATATTACGGTAATAGGCATAGACAGCGATAATCCGTATTATAACGTTGATGTGAAAAAGGGAAAAAGTATTGTCACAGCGTCGTTATCGGTAGCCCAGAGATATGGAGTATCCGAGGGCGATAAGTTCATTCTTACCGATGAAGCGGCAGGCACCGACTATGCTTTCACAGTCGGCAGTATAAGCGATTATTCCGCAGGACTTGCCGTATTTATGGATATTGACAGTATGAGAGAACTTTTCAGACAGGACGATGATTACTACAATATGGTGCTGTCCGACAAAGCGCTTGATATAGACGAGGGCAGAATTTACTCGGTAACAACAAAGTCTGATATTGAACGCTCGTCAAAGATATTCAGCGAGCTTATGAGCGGAATGGTTATAACGCTTGTCGGCACATCGGCTGTAATTTTTGTAGTGGTAATGTATCTTATGATGAGCGTTATGATAGACAGAAGTTCGTTCGGCATCTCACTGCTGAAAACCTTCGGCTACAGCAAAAAAGACGTGAAAAAGCTGTACCTTGACGGTAATGCAATCACTATAGCAATATCGGCAATAATCTGCTTACCGCTGTCAAAGCTTGTTATGGACAGAATATATCCTTCGTTTATCCCTAACGTTGCCTGCGGAATTAACCTCAATTTTGCGTGGTATTTATATCCTGCTTTGTTTATCGCCGTTATGCTGATATATCTTCTCACAAGCACGCTTCTTGTAAGAAAGCTGAACAAAATCACACCCGCCGAGGTGCTGAAAAACAGAGAGTAAGAGAATAAAACAGAACACAAAACCGCTCCCGACCACATCAGCCGGGAGCGGTTTTCAGTATTCGATTTATTTATGCCAACTCTTCCGCCAGCTCATCGATCTGTGCCACGCTCGCATCATTCAGCGCACAGGTAATCTTGACCGTCTTGTCAAGGATATTAAGCTCCTTCGACTTTTCAAACATACCTGCCATAACCTTAGCCGCCATAGGCGCCCATGCGCCGTTTTCGATAAACGCAACCGTCCTCTTCTGATAGTTTCTCTCGGTAAGACCCTCTATGAACGTTCTCATAAACGGGAACACATCCGCATTATAGGTAGGCGTTGCAAGCACCAGCTTGCCGTAAGCAAATGCGTCCGAGATTGCCTTGGACATATCGCATCTTGCAAGGTCTGTAATAATAACATCAACATTCTTTGCCTTCAGCTTGTCATATAAAAGCTCTGCGGCTTTCTTTGTATTGCCGTAGATTGAAGCGTAAGCTATCATAACGCCGTCCTTTTCGGGAACGTATGACGACCACTTGTTGTAAAGATCGAGATAGTGTGCGAGGTTTTCGCTCAGCACAGGACCGTGTAACGCACAGATTTTCTCTATATCAAGCGTAGCGGCCTTCTTGAGAAGCGCCTGCACCTGCACACCGTATTTTCCCACAATGCCGATATAATATCTGCGTGCCTCGTCATCCCACGCCTGCTCGCTGTCGGGTGTGCCGAACCTGCCGAAACCGTCCGCAGAGAACAAAATCTTATCCTTTGAGTCATACGTTACCATAACCTCCGGCCAGTGTACCATAGGAGCGAATACAAAAGTCAGAACGTGACTGCCAAGCGTCAGAGTATCGCCCTCTTTTACGGTAAGCGTGTTTGTAATGGTAAGGTCGGGGAAAAATCCCTTTATCATCGTGAATGTCTTTGCGTTGCCGACTACCGTTGTATCGGGATAGAATTTCAGAAATTCCGCAATACTTGCCGAATGGTCAGGCTCCATATGCTGAACCACCAGATAATCCGGTTTCCTGTCGCCAAGCTCCGTTTTTACCTTTTCAAGCCATATTGCCGAAAAGTTTATATCGACAGTATCCATAACCGCCGTCTTTTCGTCAAGAATGACATAAGAGTTGTAGGAAATGCCGTCAGGCACTTTGTACTGACCTTCAAACAGGTCGATTGTGGTGTCGTTTACACCGACATATTTTACGTCTTCTGAGATAAACATATTAAAATACTCCCTTCTTTTTCAAGAAATCTACAGATATTTTAACACATCTGAAATAAAAAATCAATAGGTAAATTCAAATAAGTTCACGGTTTACGAAGAAATCAGTATTTATTATCATTGTTCTTCCGCTTTTCCTCGATATGTCGCACACGTTCTTCAAAATGCTCCTTCAGCATCTCGTTTTTCTCGTTCGCCTTGTCCGAGATTGCATCGTACCTGTCAACCACATTGTCGCTTATCTTAACAAAGTTTTCGGTAAGCCTTTCTTTCACCGTGTCGATTTTTGAAGCGTCACAGCTGTTATCTGACGTTATCGGAGCATTTTTATCTGCGCTTTGGTTTTTGTCCGTATGCCGAAGAAGCATAGCAACTCCCAGTACAAGTGTGGTAAGGTAGACGATAACGCCCGAACAGGTTATTATTATCAGCTTATCGCTTTCGCTGAGCCACATCGCATATACCGTAAGCGAGCGGATAAGAGTAACTGCGGATACGCCTGCGTCCGCAAGAGAAATGTTTCGTATAGCGCTGAGAAGCGGCGAGCGGTGCTGCTGCACTTTTATAAGGTTGATTATCGCACGGGCAAGCTTTATGACCGTGTACACAGCTATACTTGCGATGACAAGCCTTGCATATTGCCGTGCCGTATTGTGTATCATACTGTACAGCTCGATAAGCATAAGTACCACGCTCATAACAATAAACATCATACCCGTAAACCGCATTACATATACTTCCGACACAACCTGTATGCCCTTGTCCAGCTTTTTCTCATACGATACAGCCATATAACGCATCACGGCAAGCAGACCGTAATACACGCACAGTATCATAAACCATATCGAGCCGTAGAACAGACCGAGAATGCCGTTGTATGCGGCATAGGCGACATTCAGTGTCAGCGAGCCTGCAGTGTACAGCACTATCCGAAAACGCTTGCTTTGCGTGAACAGGCGGATAAATTCTTTCAGCCTGAGCCTGTGTTTTTTCAGTTTATCCGCCTCCCTTTGAGAAATTAAGTGCCGTCACAATTTATAACCGTGACGGCATAGCTTGCTATTATATTTTACCTTATCCGCACAGAAAATGCAAATATCATATCATTTTATCATAGCTGTCAAGGAAGTGATGCTTTTCTCCTCCCTTTTTCCACGCAATGACAGTATCAATATTCACGTTTTCAACGCTCTTGAAAATATGCTTTTCAACCTCAGGATTTGTCTGCTTCAGCTTTGCAATAAGCTGTTTTATCTCCACACGCTTTGAACGGTTCTCCTCGTTGTTGCAGGTAGTGCAGGTGTCCGTGAATTTGCAGGCGCACTGGATAAAGTGCAGACCGTTGTAGTCCCTCCACGCTTTTATATCGTCCTCACGCACAAGGTACAGCGGACGTATAAGCTCCATTCCCTCAAAGTTCGTGCTGTGGAGCTTCGGCATCATCGTTTGTATCTGAGCGCCGTACAGCATACCCATAAGTATCGTTTCTATCACATCGTCATAGTGATGTCCGAGCGCTATCTTGTTACAGCCAAGGCTCTTTGCATAGTTATACAGGTGACCTCTCCTCATCCTCGCACAAAGATAACAGGGAGATTTTTCAATGTTATAAACAGAATCGAAAATGTCCGACTCGAATATCTCTATCGGTATTTTCAGCTTGCGTGCGTTCTCCTCGATAACATTCCTGTTTGCCGTGCTGTAGCCGGGGTCCATTACGATAAATTTCACCTCGAACGGAAAATCGCTGTGGCGGTGAAGTTCCTGAAACAGCTTAGCCATCAGCATAGAGTCCTTACCGCCCGAAATACATACGGCGATACGGTCGTTTTCCTTTACAAGCTCATACTGCTTTACAGCCTTTGTGAATGCCGCCCATATCTTTTTGCGGAACTTCTTTTGCAGGCTCTGCTCGACACGCTTCGAAACCTCGTCAGCCTGCTCCTTCTGCATTACAGCAAGAAGCCATGCGGCATATCCGCCCGAAAGCGAATATGCGTCATAGCCCATTTCCGATAATTGTTCTGCGGTATCTACGCTGAATTTTCCTCTTGCACAGCAGATAATCAGCTTCTGAGTTTTGTCCTCAGGCGGTGCGGCTAAAAGCTCGTCTGCCGAAACCGATACAGCACCCTCCATAACGCCGTACAGCTTTTCCTGCTCACTGCGTGTATCATATAAAATATAGCTGTCGGGGGAGAGCCTTTCAAGCTCGCTTACGGTTATTTCCAAAGTTATTTTCCTTTCCTTATGCCATTGTCAGCACATGGCTGAATAAGTACAGCAGACCCATATATGACAGCGTGCCTGCCGCCATGCTTACGAAAGTGTTATGCCACAGCTTATAGCTTCCGCCCGTTATAACAACGGCAAGAAGCCTTGGTATGCCCACACCGAACATATTGTCGCCGATGTCCTTCAGGCAGTAGATTATAAGTATCGACATTATCATAGCCGGGAGCGACTTTTCTATGCGTTCCAGCCACTTTGGCATTTTCCTGTTGCCGTGAAAGATCACAAAGGGCAGTGCACGCAGTGAGAATGTGATAACAGCACTGATAACTATCGCTATCACCATCTGTAAAGGTGTCATAGGAGTTGGTGTCATATCTTCCGCTCCTCCTTTTCATCGGTGATAATATCTTCCGGAGAAGTAACGACTTCTATCTTCTTGCTATCGGTTTTGCTTTCGGCGTTTTCGCCGTCTGTGTCTTTATCCTTCTTGCCTTTCTTCTTGCCGAAATCAGTATTGGTTATCAGCAGTAAAAGCGCTGTGGATAAGAGCAGAGCAGGGAGCATAAAGCTGTTCTGACCGAATATAAGCAGGCACAGCACGCCTACACCAAGACCGATAAGCGCAGGGGAGTGCCTGTCGGCGTGTTCCCACTTGTCGATAAAGATAATGACGAACAGTGCCGTCATACAGAAGTCAACACCCTCAAGCTGAAACGGGAGAAGCTGTCCGATAACGCTTCCCAGCACCGAAAAGAACGTCCAGTAGAAATGGCTGAAAAGCGCAACGCCGAACATTGTGCTGTGCTTGTCGTCCTCCGGCATATAGTCGAGTGTAGTGTTTACCGCATAGGTTTCATCGGTCATCGAATGTATCATATACAGCTTACGCTTTCCCATAGCGTTGAAATCCTTCAGAAATGTAAGGCTGTAGAAGCTCTGCCTGCTGTTTACAAGCAGAACAGTGAGCGCCACCGTAAGTAGTGACGCTCCGCTGCTGAAAAATGTTATAAGTAAGAACTGGCAGGTTCCGGAGTAGAGGAACAGACAGGAGAACAGCGAGTAGTACCACTGATACCCTGCCTCCGCCATCATCATTCCGTATGCCATACCTAAAAACAGATAACTGCACAGTACAGGCAGACTTTTGATAAAAGAATGCCTGATAAGTTGCTTTTTAGTCATTTGGTTTATGAAGCCGCCCTTCCGTAAATACTGAGTATCTTGTCCTCGACCGCACGGGCAAGCGCATTGTGTCCGTTCTCGTCAAGATGTTCGCAGTCTATACTGCTTGGTTTTGCGTGGTCTGAGGCGGCAAGTATATCTGTGCCGTGCTTTCTTGCGACCTTTGCAAAGGTGTATTTCAGATTTCGTGAAACGGCGGGTGAGCCTGCGTCAAACTGCGGATCGTATCCTTCCTGCCATACGTCATTACCAAGTTCTATAGGTGAAATGAGCAGGACACGGCAATTACCGGCATACGCTCTTACCTGCTCGATAAGACGCTCCGCACCGTGCGCAATCGTTTCTGCGTCAGCGTTATAAACCGGCTTGCAGTCGTTCGTTCCGAGCATTATAATGACCATATCCAGCGGAGCATGGCTTTCAAGGAATACGGGGAGCAGCTTGTCGCCTGCTCTTCCTATCCTGTCGGGGTCCTCAAAAACCGTTGTTCTTCCGCAAAGCCCTTCCTCTATTATCTCATAGCCGCTTTGCTCAAGGTCGTTTCTTATAATGCTTGTCCAGCGTACACCGTCGGCAAATCTCTTGTCAGTGCCGGGGATAAGCCCCCATGTATTCGAGTCGCCGAAGCAAAGTATCCTTTTCATTGTTCTCACCTGCACTTAAAGTTTTTATGAGGAGCTTTTCGGCTCCTCATAAACTGTATTTATATATCTTTCTCAGCTTTTCTTTACTTCGCCGCCCTCTACAACGAGTGTTTCCTTGTAGTCTGCACCGTATGTGTCTGTAAGAGTAGCGTCATAGTCTGCGTGGAAGAAGTTTTCCTTGCCGAGTGTCTTGATTTCATCGTTTATCCAGTTAAGGAGCGTTTCGTTGCCCTTTGTAACAGCGGGAGCGATAGTATCCTGGCTGCCGAGTGCGTCAATGCCTACAGTATAGCCCTTGTTCTGTTTTGCAAATGCGATAACCTCTGTGTTGTCGTTAGCCCACGCAACGCCGTTGCCGTTTTCGATAGCGCTCTTTGCCGTAGCATAAGAATCATACTTCTGGAGCTTGATGTCGGGGTAGTTCTTCGTGAGATAAAGCTCAGCCGTTGTACCCGAGATAACAATCATCCTGTCCTCAGCCTTCCAGTTGTCGAGCGATGTGATAACATTGCTGTCGGGTGAAACAACGCCGAGTGCAACGTTCATGTAAGGAAGTGCAAAGTCAACCTTTTCCGCTCTTTCTTCTGTTACAGTGAAGTTTGCAAGGATAATATCAACCTTGCCTGTTTCAAGGTATTCAACACGGTTAGCGGCCTCTGTCGAAACATAGTTTATCTCAACACCTAAATCCTTGCCGAGTCTGTTTGCAAAATAAATGTCATAGCCCTGATATTCGCCGTTCTCATCAACATAGCCGAAGGGGTTCTTGTCTGAGAATACGCCGATGTTTATCTTACCGCTTGCCTTTATCTCGTCAAGTGTACGGTAAACCTTCGAGCCTGTGTTGCCGTCACTGCCGCCGCTTGTTGCGTTTGTGCCGCACGCTGTGAATGAAGCTACTGCCGCAGCTGCCGTAAGACCGAGTGCTATCAGCTTCTTGAAGTTTAACTTTTTCATTGTGATTATCTCCTTTGAATATCTCTCTTTATTCTGCGAGTTCTTTCTTTGCTCTTACCGAGTCGAACTCAAATGTGTTAAGGAATTGTTTTGCCCTTTCTGTCTTAGGATTATCAAAGAACTCATCGGGCGTTGCTTCTTCCACGATCTTTCCGTTGTCGAGGAAGATTATTCTGTCTGCTATCGCTCTTGCAAACTGCATTTCGTGTGTTACTATCAGCATTGTGCGACCCTGCTTTGCAAGATCGAGCATAACGTCAAGTACCTCACGAACCATTTCGGGATCGAGTGCCGCAGTTACCTCGTCAAAGAGCAGTATTTCGGGGTGCATACAAAGCGCACGGACAATAGCCACACGCTGCTTCTGACCGCCGGAAAGCTCTCTGGGGTAGCTTTTAGCCTTTTCTTTAAGTCCCACTCTTTCGAGCAGTGACATTGCTTCCTGCTTTACCTCTTCTTTATCCCTTTTCTGTACCTTGCAAGGTGCGAGAAGAATATTGTCAAGCACCGTCAGGTGAGGGAACAGGTCATAGCTCTGGAATACCATTCCTATACGCTGTCTTAAAAGAGGAAGCGTCTTGCTGTTTCTTTCGATTACATCGCCGTCAAGCGTTATACTGCCTTCCTGTATCGGCTCAAGTGCGTTTATACAGCGCAGGAGAGTTGACTTTCCGCAGCCGCTCGGTCCTACTATTACTATGACCTCGCTCTTTTTGACGGAAAAGCTGATACCGTCAAGTATCGTTGCGTCATCAAAACGCTTTACAACGTTGTCTATTGTTAATAATGCATCTGCCATACGCTTTAGCTCCATTTCTTTTCAAGGTATTTTGCAAGCATACTTATCGGCCAGCAGGCGATGAAGTATAGCAGGAATACCGTCAGATACACTCCGAATGCACCATTCGGACTTGTCATTCTGTTAGCTTCTATTATCTGCTGTGCGACCTTCAGAACCTCTACAACGCCTATCATAAGGATAAGGCTTGTTGTCTTTATCATTCTTGTTATCAGATTTATCGAAAGCGGTATGAGCCGTCTTATCGTCTGCGGTATGATAACATAAAGATAAGTCTGTGCATTCGTTAGTCCGAGGGCCTCACTGCTTTCATACTGATGCTTCGGTATTGAGATAAGTGCGCCTCTTACAAGGTCGCCCATTTCGGCAGTGCCCCATAATACGAATACTATTATAGAGGCTGCTTCGCCCGAAAGATCCCAGCCGAAAGCCCTTGTCGTTCCGAAGAACATTATGAAAAGAAGCACGAGCTGCGGCATTATTCTTATAAATTCAAGATACACACGAAGAACGGCTTTCAATATCCTGTTCTTCTTTGTCATAAGTACGCCCATTCCGATACCGAGCGGTATGCTTATCGCAACGGATACAAGGCTTATCCAGAGCGCCGTCCACAGCCCTCCGAGAAGTCTTATGAAGTTCGTACCCTTGAACAGAACGTCTATTCCGAGATTAACCGCCAAATCCTGCACGGCGCACCCTCCTTTCAACTATCGTTCCGACGATTGAGATCGGAAGAAGTATTATGAGATAGAAGCCGACCAGCAGGCACAGAGCCTCGGTGGTATCGTTGTACATTCCCATAAGATCCTTTGCCATAAACATAAGGTCAAGCAGGCTTATCGCACTGAACACGCTCGTTTCCTTCATAAGAAATATCACGTTTGCGACAAATGCCGGGATACTTACCGACATTGCCTGCGGAAGTATCACATAACGCATTGCCTGCATTTTGTTCATTCCGAGAGAATAGGCGCTTTCTGTCTGTATCTTGTCTACCGATTCAAGTCCGCTCCTGAAAGCCTCCGCCATGTAGCTTCCTCCGAGGAAGGCAAGTCCTGCGATACCGCAGGTTTCGGCGTCGGTCGGTATGCCGACTTTAGGCAGTCCGTAATAGATGAAAAAAAGCTGTACTAAAAGCGGTGTATTGCGGCTGATTTCAATGTAGACGGAAACTATACGGCGGATAACCGGTACCTTGTAGTACTGAACCACTGCACATATAAGCCCTATGATGATCGAGAATATTATACCAAGAACACCGAGCTTTACAGTCAGCAGTGCGGCTTCCCCGAACAGCGGCAGGTACTCAGCGATAGCGTTAAGATCCATACCGTCACATCCTTTCGATTTACTGTGCCACAGGCAAAATAAAAGCCGGGCAATTATGCTCCCGGACAAATGACAGTCGCCGCAGTGCTTTTACGGCTGTATGACAACAATGCCGCTGCACCCAAATGCCATTTTACTTGTCCGGGAGCTGATACAGCAACACATTATTCTGTTGTGCGTTGATGAAATAGTAGCGTACATCGTATTTCCTCCGTTTGTTTCAAAACTTATAATTCTCATCGGTTTTGTTCCGATGATGCTATTATACTACCCAAAACCTACTTTGTCAATAGGTTAAGGGTATTTTATTGAAATTTTTTTGGAGGTATAATCCAGTGTATGCGTTTTTCGTGATAATGGTGCGGGATTAACGGGGGCTTCGCCCCTCAACCCCGATTGGTTTCAACAGTGTGCTTAACACACAAAATTAATTATAGTATAATACGGGGAAAAATGCAAGTAAAATTTTCGGGTGAAAATCACGGTTTTTTGTGGCAGAATGTAAAGTTGTGATATGCCTTTACAACACAGCAAAAAAATGCTAAAATAAGTATAACCCTATTACGAATAAGAAAGGAATTACGGTTATGAAAGAAATATCGGTAGAAGAACTGAAAATAAATCCCTCCACGCTTATCGGCAAGGAGTGGGCATTGCTCACAGCAGGAAACAAGGACGGCTATAATACAATGACAGTAAGCTGGGGACAGATGGGCGAGCTGTGGAACAAGCCCACAACGGTAGTCTATATCCGCCCTCAGAGATACACAAAGGAATTTGTTGACAAGAGCGATTATTACACATTGTCATTCCTCCCCGACGGTCACAGGGAAGCGCTGAGTTATCTCGGCTCGCATTCGGGCAGAGATGAGGATAAGCTTGCAAAGACCGACCTTACAGGCACTGCAACGGACGATTACGCTTATATAGAGCAGGCAAAGCTCGTGCTTGTCTGCAAGAAGCTGTACAGACAGCCTATGACGCCCGATTCTTTTATAGACAAGTCGCTTATTGAAAAGTGCTATGCCGCAGGTGATTTCCACGAGATGTATGTCGGCGAGATAGTTAAAGTGCTTGTTAGTGAATAACCGATGAAAAGGACAGTGGTAATAGGCTGTTCGGGTTCGGGTAAAAGCGTGTTTTCGAGAAAGCTCCGTGACGCCACAGGATTATCGCTGTACTATCTTGATATGATATGGCATAAGCCCGACGGCACGAACATTTCACGGGAAGAATTTGACAAACAGCTCGACAGCATAATATCCCGTGACAGCTGGATAATAGACGGTAACTATCAGCGCACTCTTGAAACAAGGATAAAGGCTTGTGACACAGTGTTTCTGTTTGACTTGCCGACTGAAATCTGCATTGAGGGCGCATTGTCACGCATAGGCAAAAAGCGTGAGGATATGCCGTGGTTTGAAAATGAGCTTGACCCTGAGTTCAGACAATGGATAGAAAGCTTCAGGGCAAATCAGCTCCCCGAAGTATACAGACTGCTTGAGAAATACAAAAACAACAGGGAGATAGTTGTTTTTCGCACAAGAGAGCAGGCGGATAAGTTTATTGAAAAACTCGTATAACAGCATAAAAGAAAGCTACCGTAAAGTTCATTGCGGTAGCTTTTTGTATTTTGATTTACATTTTACACTTCCCAGCTGCCAAGATACTTTTCCTGTTCCCTAGTCAGCTTATCAATTGTAATGCCCCAGTATCTGAGCTTTCTCTCGGCAACCTCCTTATCAACCTCGGCAGGAACGTTTACTGTCATCTTTTCGCCGGCTTTCAGCTTGTCCTTGTTCTTCACAAGATATGCGGCTGACAGAGCCTGTATAGCAAAGCTCATATCCATTATTTCTGCCGGGTGACCGTCGCCTGCGGCAAGGTTTACAAGTCTGCCCTCGGCAATAACATTTATCCTGTTGCCGTTAGCCAGCTTGTAGTACTGAATGTTGTTTCTTGCAACGCCCGTTTCAACAGCCATTTCCTTCAGCTTCGCAACGTTTACCTCAACATCAAAGTGACCTGCGTTTGAAAGGATAGCCCCGTCCTTCATATTAAGGAATGCCTTTTCTCCGATAACATCGTTACAGCCTGTTACCGTTACGAAGAAGTCACCTATCTTAGCCGCCTCAACCATCGGCATAACCTTAAATCCGTCCATAACGGCTTCCATTGCCTTTATCGGATTTATCTCGGTTACTATTACCGATGCGCCAAGTCCCTTAGCCCTCATCGCAACGCCCTTGCCGCACCAGCCGTAGCCTGCCACTACAACGTTCTTTCCCGCAACAATCAGATTCGTTGTGCGGTTTATGCCGTCCCAAACCGACTGACCCGTGCCGTAGCGGTTATCGAACAGATGCTTGCAGTCTGCGTCATTTACAAGCATCATCGGGAACTTGAGCTGTTTAGCCTTATCCATAGCTACAAGGCGGATAATTCCCGTTGTGGTTTCTTCACAGCCGCCGATAACGTTCGGGATAAGGTCGGGATATTCATTGTGGATAAGGTTTACAAGGTCGCCGCCGTCATCGATGATGACATTGGGAGCGATCTTGATAACCTCCGCCGTATGTGCGTGATATTCCTCCGCAGTAGCACCGTGCCACGCAAATACGTTAAGTCCGCTGTGTACAAGCGCCGCCGCAACATCGTCCTGCGTTGACAGTGGGTTACTGCCCGTGATATACATCTCTGCGCCGCCTGCCGCCATTACACGACAAAGGTAAGCTGTCTTTGCTTCAAGGTGTACCGAAAGTGCTACTTTCAGCCCTGCAAACGGCTTTGATACCGCAAATTCTTCTTCAATTCCACGCAGTAACGGCATATTCGCCTTTACCCAGTTTATCTTTGTTTCGCCGCTTTCCCACAGGTTCTCATCTCTAATAATGCTCATTTCGTTTTCCTTTCCGTTAACCGTCTATTCTTTTCATTGCTTTATTGCATTCAAAGTAAATGCGTTCCTCGTCCATTCCCTTTATCTCACGGTTTTCCATTAAGAACTCACCGTCAACCATAACACTTTCGACCTCATATCCGCTCGCACTGTAGCACATAGCCGCAACAGGATCGTTCACAGGCTGGAGCGAGGGATATTTCATATCCATTACGGTAAGGTCAGCCGCATAGCCTTCTTTAAGTATTCCCGTGTTGTCAAGGCCTAAAGCCTTTGCGCCCGTTTCGGTAGCCATTTTAAGCGCCTGACGTGCAGAAACTGCTGTAGCACTGCGGCAGTTGCCCTTGTGCGCAAGGCAGATGAAGTTCATATCGCTGAACATATTCAGCGTATTGTTGCTGCCTGCGCTGTCAGTGCCGATACACAGCTTTACGCCCTTGTCGAGCATATCTGGTATTCTTGCAAAGCCGTTTCCGAGCTTTGCATTGCTGATAGGATTGGTAGCGGCATATACGCCTCTTTCAGCGAGAATATCAATATCCTCGTCGGATAGCTGTACGCAGTGAGCGGCAACCGTATGGAACTTGAACATTCCCATATCATCAAGATATTTTACAGGCGAACAGCCGTTCTGTGCTATGCTGTCCTCAATTTCCTTCACCGATTCGGAAAGGTGAATGTTTATGCCGAGGCCGTATTCTGCGGCTTTCTCCATTACAAGCTCAAGATAGCCTCTGTCGGTAGTATAGATAGCGTGAGGACCCATCATGAATTTAAGACGCTTGTTGTCGCCGTAGGTACGCATATCGTACAGCGTATCCTCAATTCTTGTCTTTCCGCCCTCGTCATCTCTGCCGTTTCCTACAAGACCTCTTGATATTGTCGCTTTCAGACCGCTTTCGCTTATCGCTCTTGTAATGCAGTCACGGGCGATATTCATATCGAGAAAAGCCGTTGTACCCGTCTTTATCATCTCAAGGCAGGCAAGCTGTGTGCCGTAGTACATATCCTCGGCGGTCAGCTTGTCCTCCATCGGCATTATCCTGTCGAACAGCCAGGTGTGGAACATAAGGTCGTCCGCACTGTTCCTGAACAGCGACATATAGCTGTGCGTGTGGCTGTTTACAAGCCCTGCTGTAATGAGCTTGTCCCTGCCGTCGATCGTCCTGTCCGGAACAAAGCCGTTTTTTACTGCATCGTCACCGATATAGGAGATAACGCTGTCGCTTACCGCAATATCGCATACCTTTGCGGAAAATCCGCTTTCTTCGTCCGGAAGAATTGCGGTTATCCCTTTAAATAATGTATTCATATAAAGTCCTTTCGTCCGTTTTTTTATGGATAATTAATTATAGCATTTATGAAGGAGGATTGCAACCGGGCAGGGTTGCTTTACAGCGGAATTTATGTTAAAATACTACAAAAGGCGAGGTGATACCATGAACAAAGAATACACGATCCGTGATCTGTACGAGATTTACTGTGAAGCGATGCCACGCTATCCGCTGACATACGAGCGTTTCAGGGATATTCTGCACAAAGATAACTCACAGATATTCACTGCGGAAAGCAGCGAAACGATTATCGGTTTTGTCGTAGTGAACAGTAATTCCGTAGTTATCCTGTGCGTGAAAAAAGAGTACAGACACAGCGGTTACGGAAAACATCTGCTTATAATGGCAGAGGGATTTATTTCCGCAAATTACGATGAAGTTATTCTCGGCGGGGGCGGCTTGTTACAGGGTGTGCCGTGTGACAATGACGAAGAGAGCAGTGTTCCGTTCTTTGAAAAAAGAGGCTACAGTGCAGACTTTACATCGGTCAATATGGGGCTTGAGCTTAATGAAAAAGCTGTTGAAAAGCTGAAAGAAATTCCCAGCCCGAACGGAGTTACATACCGCTTTGCAGATGATAACGACAGAGAAAAGCTCTTAGCCGCCGTAAAAGATGCTCAGGCAGATTGGTTACCGATATTCGAGGAGAACAAGGACGCTCCCGTTCTGCTTGCCGTCTGCGGCGACGAGATTGCAGGCTTTGAGATGGTCGAGGAGTACGGCGGAATGTTCTTTTCCGACAACGAAAAGCACGGTATGATAGGTTGTGTCGGCGTTACTCATAAATACCGCAGACGAGGAATAGGGCTTGCTATGACAGCCGAGGGCAGTCTGTCGCTTTATGAAAAGAACTGCAAGGATATTCAGCTTTTATATGTCGAGCGTGTAGCGTGGTACAATAAGCTCGGTTATGAGGTAACAAGCAGACAGTGGATGGGCAGAAAGAAAATACAGGATATTATATTCTGAAATAGGAACAGCCCTGCCATAACGGCAGGGCTGAAACGCTATACGTTTTCGGTTTTTAAAAGTGGTTGAAAAAAGCGGAAATGCGCGGTATAATGAATTGAAGAGGGCGGGTTAACTGCCCGGCAAATCGTATTTGTGGGGGAATATAATATAATGAAAATAATAGCTATTGGAGCTGTGACAGCAGGCGGAAAAACAACAGTCGTAAATGCGGTTAAAGATAGGCTTCCGAGAACATCGTCACTTCACTTTGATAACTACTCATTTGAAGGAGAAGTAGAAGATTTTTCAAAATGGGTGTCCGAAGGAGCAGATGTTCATGTATGGGACTTATCGCCGTTAAAAACTGATATTGATAAAATAGTCCGCAGTGGTGAATATGACTGTTTACTGTTGGACTATCCGTTTGCATACCAACATCAGATGATAAAACCTTATTTGGATTGTTGCATATTTATTGATACACCGTTAGATATAGCAATGGCTCGAAGAATACTTAGAGATATGAGAGAGGCTACGTCAGATGAAATTTGCAATGAAATGGATACATATTTGAAATATGCAAGAACAGCCTATATTCAGATGGTGAAAAATCATTTGGCAACTTGCGATTATGTGATTGATGGTGCAAAAGAACTTGAAAGCATTATCAATGAAACTGTTGAAATAATTTCAAGAATCTAAACTTCCGATAAGTCGAGCAGTTTAACACACAAAATAAGTAACCGTCACTGTTGTTCCTTTTTATATTTCCGAGCCGCAAGGCTCTTTTTTATGCGGTTTACGATGTCAGCCAAATGGCAATTTGATAGGAAAATCGGTTGCATAAAGTGGAAATGCGTGTTATAATGAGTTTATGGGGTAGTTAGTCTGCCCTACAAATCGGAATTTATATATAAAGGAGAATATTGATGAAACTGTTTTTATGTTCGCACTTTTCAAGTGTAGGAAGTCTGATAAAGGAAGAAATTGAAAATAAGAAAGTCGCATTTATTCCAACAGCTTCGCTGCGTGAAGGCTACACCGGTTATGTCGGCTCGGCTCGAAAATTATTCAAAAAGTTGGGAGCAATCGTAACTGAAATTGATATTTCAACGGAGGCTTATTCAACGATACAGTCTGTTTTTGAAGAAGCAGATGTGATATATTTTACCGGCGGAAATTCTTTCTTTCTTATGGACCAGCTCCGTAAAACGGGAACTGATGGGCTGCTGAAAAAGGAATTGGCAAATGGAAAATTGATGATCGGCGAGTCGGCAGGCGCAATTATATGCGCTCCAAGCATCCAATATATCGAGCAAATGGATGAAAAGCCGGAGGACTACTCACAAGAAGATGATGCAGGGCTTGATTTGATTGATTTCTATGTTCTTCCGCATTATCTTACAGCACCATTTAAGAAAGTTACCGAGAAAATAATGACTGAGTTTTCGGATTTGAATCTATGCCCAATTAACAACCGTCAGGGAATTGTAATTGATGGTGAAGGTTCAAAGGTTATTTGCAAAGACTAATTTGAAAATTCCCGTTTGTCGAGCAGTTTATTACACTAAAGGAGCAACCACTCGGTCGCTCCTTTTCCTATCCCCCCGAGCCGCAAGGCTCTTTTTTATGCGGTTTACGATGTCAGCCCAATGGCAATTTGATAGAAAAATCGGTTGCATAAAGTGAAAATATGTGGTATAATGAACTTATGGGGGAGTTAATCTGCCCTATAAATCGGAAATTACGGAGGTTGATTATGCGATTAGATGGATTTGGATTGTTTGTTGAAGATATGGCGAGAATGATTAGATTTTATAGAGATGTTCTTGGTTTTGAGATTAAAGAACGCGAAGATACATCAAATGTTTATCTTGTTAAGGACGGAACATTGTTTTTGCTGTATGGAAGAAAAGATTTTGAAAACATGACGCACAGAAAGTATAAGTATATAAAAGGCATGAATGGTCATAGTGAAATTGCGCTCTATGTTGATACTTTTGAAGAAGTGGATACGGCATACAATAATGCTATAAAAAATGGTGCAACATCTGTATTAGAACCGGAGCTTGAACCGTGGGGACAAAGAACTTGCTATATTGCTGACCCGGAAGGTAATCTGATTGAGATTGGTTCTTGGAATAAGTCATACGAGGAAAAAGATTTATAAATTTCCGTTTATCGAGCAGTATAACACACAAGGAGCAACCGTCACTGTTGTTCCTTTTTATATTTCTGAACCATAAGGCTTTTTATGCGGCGTTGCTACGCAACCGTCCGAGAACGTTTTAACATTATTTCATCGTGCTTGACTGCACGATTTTGTCAATTGTTTCGTTCGATTTTTGTGAGGGAATATTGAATTCTTATTGCTTTTTGAAAGTGGTTGAAAAAAGTGGAAATGCGTGGTATAATGAGTCTGTGAGGGCGGTTAATCTGCCCTATAAATCGGAATTTATGGTGAAATAATGTTTGAAGTGACTTTAGCGGATATTAGAAAAATAGCAAACGAATATAGTATAGATGAATGCCCTACTGCTTTTTATGAACTACAGCGATATAACTATGATGAAGAGAATAAGGATTCAAAGGAAGTACGACTTATCATCAAAGTGGTTTTTGAAAAGCATTCTGCTGTTGTTATCCGGTTCAAAAACGAACGGAATGTAACAAAGAAACACATTGAAGCCCAGTGTCGTTTTGCTGTTCAACTGTCAAAGGGCGGAATAAAAACTCCGTATATATACCATATCGACGGACATTACGCAAATGACTATCACATTAATGGGTATGATGTTATTGTTACAATAGAAGATTTTTGTGACGGAGAAGTAAAAGCAGTTGACGAAAAGATTGCTCGTATGACGGGCGTATTGCTTGCACAAATGCATAATGTTTCAGAGAAAATGAATCTTCATGTGTATGATAAGGTGATGTTTAATCCGCTTTTACGAAATGAATTATTCGATATATCCGTATTTTCCGAGAACAAAGAAATACTGAGAGAAATTGAACCGTCCCTCTACGATGAAATTGAATCAATAACAGAAAGTTACCTAAGAAAAATAGAAGTATTCAAGGAGGAAACTCAGTATGCGGTACAAGGAGATATAAGCCTTTGCAATCTGTATATCACTGACGATAGTGAAATGGGCGTGTTTGATTATAATAACAGCGGCGATAATGTGTTGTTCTACGATGTAATCATGCAGGCTGTTTTTGAATCAAGGCTTATGGACTATAAAGATGATTATCCCGAAAGAGAGCAGAATATTCTATCTGCTTTTCTAAACGGATATGATAGTGTACGTCCCTTTACAAATCTTCAAAAGGATATATATCCTTATTTGTGTGCAGTTATTTCTGCCTATTGGCTGGGCGATATGAGCTTTGATGAGGGGAATCTTAAAAGCCTAATAGAAAAGAAACAAGCAGATGCGATTTGCCGGTTTATGAATAATATGCGTAATCGCCTTATTGATTTACAAGAATTTCCGTTGTTCGGTTGAATCTTGATTTATCTATCCGATATATTCCCATTTATCGAGCACCTTAACACAACAAAGGAGCAACAACGGTTGCTCCTTTCAGTTTGTAGAAAAAGTATGTTTTTGAAACAAACTTCTAACTCACTACCCCTATCCCCCTGCCCCCTTTCCCCGGGAAAGGGGGATTTTACTGGGGCTACCGCCCCTAGACCCTGTCGGGGGCTACGCCCCTGCGACCCCATTTTCAGAAATTATATAGGTTTATCGACAGTCTGAAAGGAGCAACAACGGTTGCTCCTTTTCCTATACCCCCCGAGCCGCAAGGCTCTTTTTTATGCGGTTTACGATGTCAGCCCAATGGCAATTTGATAGGAAAATCGGTTGCATAAATTGGAAATGCGTGGTATAATGAGCTTATGGGGTAGTTAGTCTGCCCTACAAATCGGAATTTGGGAGGTGACTTTGTGGTTAGAGAAGCAACGCAAGCAGATGCTTTAGCTTTGGCAGAATTGGCTATAAAATTGTGGTCTAGTCATACAATATCAGAATTGCAATCAGAATTTCTTGACCTTATTTGCAGTGATAACGCTGTTTGTTTCATTAAATATGTCGGTAGTAAAGCAGTAGGTTTTGCGCAATGTCAGCTTAGAAATGATTATGTTGAAGGAACAGATACATCTCCTGTTGGATATTTAGAGGGGATTTTTGTTGAGGAAGAATATAGGCATAATGGATATGCTAAAGAACTTCTTTCAAAATGCGAAAAATGGGCTAAAGAAAAACATTGTACTGAATTTGCAAGTGATTGTGAAATCAACAATGAAATAAGTTTACAATTTCATTTATCAATGGGATTTGAAGAAGCAAATCGCATTATTTGTTTTAGGAAAGATATATGAAACTATCAAGCAAATTCAGATTTAGTAAGTTAAACTTTGAGTGGAAGTGCTTTGGATAATGTGATATACTATGTAAGATTAAGTGATTTGTGTCACAAGGCATATGCAGATTATGCAGCCGGAGCTATTTCTGGAATGGCATATAACAAGATTTATGCTGTTTGTATGGATTATGCATATCCTAAATAGATTTTAAAATCGGAGGTTTCGTTTATGTTTTGGGATAATGTTGCAGGTGTTTATGACATATTTGCAAATATTATAAATAGAAAAACGCATGAGGGCTTGCGGACAAAGGTGGCTGAGGAGGTTTCGAAAGAGGATGTAGTATTAGAATGTGCATGTGGGACGGGCTTGCTCAGTGGAGTGATAGCAGAGAAGTGTAAAAATCTTGTAGCAACGGACCTCTCCGTAAAGATGCTTAAAAAAGCAAGTAAGAAACATCGTGCGTATACTAATATAGAATTCAGAGAAGGCAATATTTTACAGATTGAGTATCCGGATGGAAAATTTGATGTTGTGGTTGCAGCTAACGTAATTCACTTGTTGGATAAACCATATAAGGCATTGGCAGAATTAGACAGAGTGTGTCGCATAGGTGGAAAGATTATTATTCCTACATATATGAATAAAAATGAAAAAGGTAAAACAAGCGGATTTGCTAATACTGTGGGAAAAGCCGGAGCGGATTTTAAAAGGCAGTTTACCTATGATACATATATGGAGTTTATAAAAGAAGCCGGATATGAGAATGTGGAGTATTCATTGGTTGAAGGAAAGATTCCGTGTGCGATTGCGGTTATTACGAAATAGTAATCGGAGCAATTTGAAGTTTACAGCGAGGTGAATGAGGATGAATTATGTAGAATAAATATGGAAAAGAAAATAATGATGTAATTATCCTCTTACACGGAGGAGGTTTGTCATGGTGGAATTACAAAGAAGTTGCCGAAAAACTGCAAACAGATTATCATGTGTTTTTGCCTATATTAGATGGTCATGCAGGCTGTGATAGACAGTATACAACGATAGAGAATAATGCTTTGGAGATATACACCCCAAAAGTTAGACACATTTGGAGGTGCATATCAGTCACTGTTGTTCCTTTTTATATTTCTGAGCCATAAGGCTCTTTTTTATGCGGTTTACGATGTCAGCCCAATGGCAATTTGATAGGAAAATCGGTTGCATAAATTGGAAATGCGTGTTATAATGAGTTTATGGGGTAGTTAGTCTGCCCTACAAATCGGAATTTATGGAGGGAAAAATGTCAACAGATAATTGCATCGGTAAAAAAATCAAAAGAATAACTGCGTTGCTGATTACGGCGGCGATTATTTACAGCCTGACGGGCTGTGTCAAAGAATCAATGGAAAACAGCAATATAAGTTCTGACATCGTTTACGATAGCCAGGACACAACAGGCTTTGATATTGATACTGTCCGTAAAAGTATCATTGTAAAGGGTGTGACACTTGAACTCCCGAAAAAAATCGGAGACTTGGAAGATAAATGGACATACAAAAAACGTGAAACTCATTATGTAGACGACACGGGACTTGCTGATTTTTACTATAATGGAAATGAAATGTTTGTTGCAGGAATCGGTAACTTTAAAGAAGGAAAGGAAGATGACGGTTATATCTACGACATTGCTCTTGAAACAGACGACTGCTCAATTGGTGGCATAACACCGAATGTTTCATCGAAAGACGATGTGCTGAAAAAATACGGGGAACCCTCAAAAATCAACGTTTTTGAGGAGCGTGGATTATACAGGTATATTTACGGCATTCAGGAGAGTAATCAAAAGCCATTCGTGATAGAGCATAGTCAAATGTTTACCGTGGTGTTTTATTCTGAAAATGATATTGTTCAAGGCGTAAGGGTAGTCTATAATACCTTGAACGATTAAAGGATAATTTTATATAAAAAATCCGCTTGTTGATTGATTCCGGTTACTTTTGTCTGTAGTCAAAAGACGGCGTACCGCCGTGTCGGTTGACACCGACTTGATTTTATGTTATAACAACCTCAGCCTAAAATCGTCTGTAGCCGATTTTACCGCATAAAAATGCGGTGTTGCTCACGCAACCGTCCGAGAACGTTTTAATATAAAAACTTTTGCCGGCAGGCAAAAGACGGCGTACCGCCGTGTCGGTTGACACCGACTTGATTTTATGTTATAATACAAATAAAGAGGGAAACGACAGACGGTCGCTCCCTGAGTTTTGGTTGAAAATAACCGTCTCGAGTTTAGCGGCTGGGGCGGTTATTTCTTTTTGTTAATAAAAAAAGAAATGATACTGAATATCATAACGGTAAATTCTGTAAGGAAAATACCAATCTGAATTGAGTTGTCCAGAGTTATGTACACAGCTTCACCTCCTTTCAAAGCGCTTTCGCACTTTCGGGAGATGAATTTGACCGCCTATCGTCCAAGGTTTCCCTCGAGAGTATTTTAGCATATTATCGGGAAAAATGCAACTTGTCCGGACTTGACACCGACTTGATTTTATGTTATATTATAGATACAAAAAGAGGGAAACGACAGACGGTCGCTCCCAATGGTAGTTAAAGAATAACCGCCTCAGTTTGGTAGCGAGGGCGGTTATTTCTTTTTATTAAAAGAAATGATTGTGAATATCATAACTGTGAAAGCAGTAAGAAATATTCCTATCTGTGTTAAATCACTTAGCGTTATGTACACAGCTTCACCTCCTTTCAAAGCGCTTTCGCACTTTGGGAGATGAATTGACCGCCTATCGTCCAAGGTTTCCCTCAAAATAAATTTTATCATGTAAGATTTGTGTTTGTCAAATAAGCTCCGAGAACGTTCTAATATCACTTCATCGTGCTTGACTGCACGATTTTTTGTGGTAGTTATAACAACCTCGGACTAAAAATCGTCTGTAGCCGATTTTGCCGCATAAAAATGCGGCTTTGCTCACGCAACCGTCCGAGAACGTTTTAACATTATTTCATCGTACTTGATGGCACGATTTTGTGATTGTTATAACAACCTCAGGCAATAATTGCCTGAGAACGTTCTAACATCACTTCATCGTGCTTGACTGCACGATTTTTTGTGGTAGTTATAACAACCTCGGACTAAAAATCGTCTGTAGCCGATTTTGCCGCATAAAAATGCGGCTTTGCTCACGCAACCGTCCGAGAACGTTCTAACATTATTTTAATCCGCCGTTTCGCCTTGACGGCGGATTAAAATAATGTTATAATCTATTATGGTATACTGTCTTTGAAACAGGACTTTGGATAAGAAACGGAGAAACAGCTTGACTAAAGAGATAAACAAGGAAGAACTGCTTGTTCAGCAGGAATATATAGAAAAAGTAAAAGCGATAAACGCAAAGCGTGAGCAGATGCCGCTGGCACACGTCCACAGCTTCGGCTGTCAGCAGAACGTGAGCGACGGAGAAAAAATAAAGGGTATGCTTGCACAGATGGGTTACGGCTTCACGCCCGAAACCGCATTTGCGGATCTTATCCTTTTCAATACCTGCGCCGTAAGAGAAAACGCAGAGGACAGAGTTTTCGGCAATATAGGCGCACTCAAAAAGCTGAAAGAGAAAAACAGAAATCTAATAATTGCGGTCGGCGGCTGTATGGTACAGCAGGAGCATATAGCACAGAGAATGAGAAAATCGTTCCCGCAGGTCGATATTATTTTCGGCACTCACGTTATGCATACCTTACCGCAGATGATATACGAAAAGCTCAGCGAGAACCGCAGAACGCTGTCTATCCCCGAGAGTGACGGTGTTATTGCCGAGGGACTTCCCGTAATAAGAGAAAGCAAGGTAAAGGCAAGCGTGCCGATAATGTATGGCTGCAACAACTTCTGCACCTATTGTATAGTTCCCTTTGTAAGAGGCAGAGAGCGTTCACGCAGACCCGAAGAGGTCATAGCCGAAGTAAAAGGGCTTATAAATGACGGATATAAGGAAATACTACTGCTCGGACAGAACGTGAATTCTTACGGCAAGGAATATGATTTCGGCTTTGCAAAGCTGCTTTCCGAGCTTGATAAGATACCCGGAAAATATAAGCTCAGCTTTATGACATCTCACCCTAAGGACTGCACGCACGAGCTTATAGATACGATAGCTGACAGCAGGCATATATCGTATCATCTGCATCTGCCCGTACAGTGCGGAAGCGACAGAATTTTAAAGGAAATGAACCGCCACTATGACACGGCGCATTATCTTGAGCTTATCAAATATGCGAAAAAACGCATACCGAAGGTAGCACTCACTACAGATATTATAGTAGGCTTTCCCGGCGAAACTTATGAGGATTTTCTCGGCACTGTGGAGCTTATGAAGAAGGTACGCTATGATTCCGCATATACCTTCATCTACAGCAAGCGTGAGGGAACAAAGGCGGCGGCTATGCCCGACCCCATAAGCGATGAGGATAAGGGAAAGTGGTTCAGACAGCTTCTTGATGTGCAGAATTCTATCGGTGAAAAGGCTTATGAACGTTTTATCGGAGATGAGGTCGAGGTTCTGTGCGAGGGCATCGGCAGAACGGCTGACGGACTTATGACAGGCCATTCCCGCCACGGTGTTATCGTTGATTTCAACGGCACAAGGGATATGATAGGAAAGTACGTCACGGTAAGAATACAAAAGGCTCTGCCCTGGGCAGTCACAGGCGAGCTTGTAAGCGTGAATGACTGAATTTTCACAATCGGTCGGGAATCCCCGTCAGATATATATTTTTAACAGCCGCAAAAGCGGAAAGAAAGGAAAAATAAAATGGACGCAATAAAAGCAGCAAGAGAGCTCGGTAAGGCTATACAGGCAGACGAGCGTTATGTACGTTATAACGAGGCAATGAAGGCAAATGACGCTGATATGGAGCTTCAGGAGCTTATAGGCGAATTCAACCTTGCACGTCAGAATGTAGCGCTTGAAATGAGCAAGTCTAAGGAAGAGCAGAACAAGGAAAAGCTCGACACACAGAACAAGGAGATGCAGAGATTATACACTCTCGTTATGCAGAACGAGCATATGGCTGATTTCACAATGGCAAAGGCTGATATGGATAAGCTGTTACACGAGATCAACGGCATTATCGCACTGTGCTGTGACGGTGAAGACCCCGATACCTGCGAGGTACAGGCAGGCGGATGCTCAGGCTCATGCTCGACCTGCGGAGGATGCCACTAATCAGTACAGCATTGTAAGATTAAACAATAAAACCGAAAGGAATGAAACTCTTGAAAGCAGGAAACAGCGGAGAAAAGCTCACGCCTATGATGCAGCAGTATGTTGAAATCAAGGCAAATTACAAGGATTATATATTATTCTATCGTCTGGGCGATTTCTATGAAATGTTCAACGAGGACGCAATGGTAGCGTCAAAGGAGCTTGAGCTGACGCTGACATCAAGAGCGGGTACGCCCATGTGCGGCGTACCGCATCATTCTGCGGAAGGCTACATAAAAAAGCTGATAGATAAAGGCTTCAAGGTAGCTATCTGCGAGCAGACAACCGACCCTGCGTTATCAAAGGGACTTGTAGAGCGTGATATAGTAAGGCTTGTAAGCGCAGGCACGGTCATAGAAGCGTCAATGCTTGAGGACGGCTCGAATAACTATATTTCCTGTATCTATGTCGGAGAAAACGGCACAGGTATGGTGTTTGCCGATATTTCAACGGGCGAGGTGCATGCAGTTGAAAAGGCAAATTCAAAAAAGACCGACGAGGATATAATAGCACAGTTCTCACAGTATACCCCCGTTGAGCTGCTATTCAATGCGGAGTTTCTGAATCGGAAACAGGCATATACTTTTATAAGGAACCGTTACGGAAAATGCTCGGCTGAACAGCTTGATGACGAGGATTTTTCGATAGATGATGTTTCGGAGATAACCGCACAGTTCGGCGGCACGGCAGATGAAATAGGCCTTGCCGGAAAGGACAACGCATTAAGGGCTTTATGCGCTTTGCTGCGCTATTTGTATAAGGCACAAAGAAGCGGAGCAAAACGTTTTGTAAAGCTGAACGTACACAGCAGCGGCGAATTTATGCAGCTTGGACTTGCCACAAGAAGAAACCTTGAACTGACATCGACAATGAGAAGCGGCGAAAAGAAAGGCTCGCTTCTGTGGGTGCTTGATAAGACCGATACCTCAATGGGAAGAAGAAAGCTAAGACAGTGCATAGAGCAGCCGCTTACAGATACGGCGGCTATCATACGCAGACACGATGCGGTAGAAGCGCTCATAAACAATTCTGCGGCGCTGTATGATATAAAGACAGACCTTGCGAAAGTCTATGACCTTGAACGTCTTATGACACGGATAATCTACAAGGCGGCAAACGCAAAGGATGTAAAGGCGCTCGGCGCTACCTGCAGGATACTTCCTCAGCTTAAAAGCGACCTGTCGCAGATAAGCACACAGCTTACAAGAAGCCTTGATAAGAAGATAAGCCCTCTTGACGATATTGCGGATTTAGTAGAAAGAGCGATAGCCGATGAACCGCCCGCACTGATGAAGGACGGCGGTTATATAAAGAACGGCTTCAATGAGGAGCTTGACCGCCTGAGAAGTATCACAGGCGGCGGCAAGGACCTGCTCGCTCAGATAGAACAGCAGGAAAAAGAGGCTACCGGCATAAAGAATCTGCGTGTCGGCTATAACCGTGTGTTCGGCTATTATATCGAGGTTTCAAAGGGCAACGTGTCGATGGTGCCCGACAGATATGTAAGAAAGCAGACGCTCACAAACGGCGAGAGATACATTACCGATGAGCTTAAGAAGATAGAAAACGAGATACTCGGCGCAAACGATAAGATACTTGCGCTCGAGGCGGCGATATTTGCCGAGGTGCGTGAATTTATCGCACAGCGGCTCGACCTTATCCAGCAGACCGCCGAATCTGTAGCGGCACTTGATGTGCTGTGCAGTTACGCCGTTGTATCCATAGAAAACAACTACTGCCGTCCGATGATGGCAAATGACAGCGTCATAGAGATAAAGGACGGAAGACACCCCGTTGTCGAGAAGATGGTCAACGAGATACTTTTCACCCCGAATGACGTTTACCTTGATGTTAAAAGCAACCGCCTTATGATAATCACAGGCCCGAATATGTCGGGTAAATCCACGTTTATGCGGCAGGTAGCCGTGATTGTCCTTATGGCGCAGATAGGCTGCTTTGTGCCTGCAAGCTACGCAAGGCTCGGAGTAGTGGACAGGATATTCACCCGTGTCGGTGCAAGCGATGATCTGTCCGCAGGTCAGTCCACCTTTATGGTCGAAATGACCGAGGTTGCAACTATCCTTAACGAAGCGACCAAAAACTCACTCGTTATCCTTGACGAGATAGGCAGAGGAACATCGACCTACGACGGTGTATCAATAGCAAAAGCGGTAGCCGAGTACATAAGCTCAAAGGCTATCGGATGCAAGACGCTTTTCGCCACGCATTACCACGAGCTTATTTCGCTTGAAAACGAGCTTGACGGTGTGCGTAACTACAGCGTCAAGGTAAAGCGAAGCGGCGAGGATATAAAGTTCCTGCATAAGATAGTCGAGGGCGGCACGGACGACAGCTACGGCATAGAGGTCGCACGCCTTGCAGGACTTCCGAAGAAAGTCACAGACAGAGCAAAACAGCTTCTTGCCGAACTTGAAAAAGCACCGAAAATACAGCGTGAGCTTGAACTCAGAGCCGAGGAGGAATCCGAAAGCCAGATAGACTTTGAGGCAACAGGCAGGCAGAACGTCATAGCCGAGATAAAAAACCTCGACCTTGACGATATGACGCCGAGAGAGGCTTACGCAAAGCTTGAAGAACTAAAAGCAATGTTATAAAGAAAAGGAAAACCAATGCCCGAAATCAGACTGCTTGATAAAAGCGTAGCAGAGCTTATTGCGGCAGGCGAGGTCATAGAACGCCCGTCCTCCGTAATAAAGGAGCTTGTGGAAAATTCAATAGACGCAGGCGCACGGCATATCACCGTTGAGATAAAGCACGGCGGTATCAGCTATATGCGTATAACGGACGACGGTTGCGGCATAGCTTACGAACAGATGCCGACAGCCTTTCTCCGTCATGCCACAAGCAAGATTCGCACAGGCGACGACCTTACAGGCATTATGACGATGGGCTTCAGAGGAGAAGCGCTGGCGTCCGTTGCGGCGGTCGCAAAGATAGAGATGATGTCACGGCAGGACGGCGATGAACTCGGCGGACGTTACATTATCGAAGGCGGCGAGGAAAAGGAACACGAATCCTGCGGCTGTCCCACAGGCACGACTATCGTGATAAAGGAGCTTTTCTACAACACTCCCGCACGACTTAAATTCCTCAAAAAAGACATATCCGAGGGCAATTTCATAGCGGCGACGGTCGACAGACTTGCCCTTTCCCACCCCGATATTTCCTTCAGATTCATAAGAGATAACAAAAGCGTCAGAATGACATCGGGTGATGGTTCGCTCTTATCTGCGGCAAAGGCGGTATTTGGCAGACAGTTTGCCGACAGCCTTATTCCCGTTGACTTTTCGCTTAACGGCATAGATGTAAGCGGTTATGTTTCATCTCCGCTTTTCTGCCGTAACAGCAGAAGTATGCAGACGTTTTTCGTGAACACAAGATATATAAAAAGCACCACCTGTATGGCGGCGCTTGAGGAGGCATATCGTAACAGTATGATGGTCGGAAAATTCCCTGCCTGCATACTGAACATATCGCTTTCTCCCGAAACTGTCGATGTAAACGTACACCCCGCAAAGACCGAGATACGCTTCGCTTATGAAAAGCCTGTGTTCGATGCGGTGTATTTTGCGGTAAAGAACGCACTGGTGAACGCCGCAGACGATAAACGGCAGATAGAGCTTGAAAAACCGAAGAAATACGATAACGCAGACGATTATTTCAGGCACAACCCCGAAATAATAAAGCGTGAACAGCAGACGCTCGCACATATCCCCGTAACGCTTCCGCTTTTGTCTGAGGAACGTCCGGTCGTTGATATAAAGCCCGAAGAACCGACCGAAACGGTAAAGACTGAAAAAATATACGGCGACAGCACAATAAAGCCCGTTTCACTGCACAGCACACGCTCGGACTACAGCGCAAAGCCCGAAGAAAACACAGGTGAAGCTATTGACGAAATACCTTTGCCGAAAGAGCCGCACATTCCGTCATATAAGGCGGTAAGCAGCAGTGTTGTTGTCACCGTTGACGATGATACGGACGATATTCCCGTAACAGCACCGCAAACTGACGAAGGCTTCAGATTTATAAACGCAAAGCCGGTAACGGTTGAAAGGATAGACGAGCCGAAGCCCGAAAAAACAAGTGTTCGTGTTATCGGAGAATTTTTAAAGACCTATATACTGTGCGAGGCGGGCGAGGAGCTTATAATAATCGACAAGCACGCCGCCCACGAGCGTATCAGGTTTGAAAAGCTGAAAGAGGAGTTTATCACCACCTCACAGCTTCTTATCGACAAAACCGAGCTTAAGCTGTCGCCCGAAGAATACGAGGCACTGCACGAGTATTACGAATATGTGGAGCAAAGCGGTATAGAGCTTGTTTTCTGCGATGACAGCACAGTGCAGATAACCGCAATGCCGTCCGTAGTGAAATGCTCGCCGCAGGAAATAGTATCCGATGTCGCACAACGGCTTATGAACACTGCCACCGACCAGAAAGGCGCTCTCTTTGACGATATGCTTCATACGATGGCTTGCAAGTCGGCGATAAAGGCGCACGATGATACGGATATTCTCGAATTGCAGGCGCTTGCCGACAGAGTGATGAATGACAGGACAATACGTTTTTGTCCGCACGGCAGGCCGGTTATGACCTCGCTTTCAAAATACAGGATAGAACGCTTCTTCAACAGGAGTTGAGTTATGGATAAACAGTTTATCGTAGTGGTATGCGGACCTACAGCATCGGGCAAGACCGCTCTTTCGGTCGAGCTTGCAAAAAGGCTTTCCGGCGAGATAATCTCAGCCGATTCAATGCAGATATACAGAGGTATGAACATAGCCACCGCAAAGCCCACAGAGGAGGAAAAGCAGGGCATACCGCATTACCTTATGGATTTTCTCGACCCTCATGACAGCTTTTCGGTAGCCGACTATGTTAAGGCGGCACACGGTATTATCGCAGATATAGCGGCACGAGGAAAGCTTCCGATAATAACCGGAGGCACAGGACTTTATATAAGCTCTCTTATCGACAATCTCAGCTTTGAGGAAACCGAGTGCGACTACGCATACCGTGACGAACTGCGTAAGCTGGCGCAGGAAAAGGGCAACGGCTTTCTGCTCGGAATGCTCCGTGAAATTGATTCCGAAACGGCGGAAAAGCTCCACGAGAACAATCTCAACAGGATAATAAGAGCACTTGAGGTCTACAAGACTACGGGAAAGACAATGAGCGAGCAACAGCGCCTTTCAAGGCTTGCCCCTTCGCCGTATGAGCCGTGTATGATACAGCTTGACTATGACAGGGAAACGCTGTACGACCGCATAAACAGACGTGTTGACATAATGCTTGCCGAAGGGCTTATAGACGAGGCAAGGCAGTTTATTGATATTGACGATTATCCTACGGCGGCGCAGGCGATAGGCTATAAGGAGCTTATGCCGTATCTTAAAGGCGAAAGCCCTCTTACACCTTGCGTAGAGCGGCTCAAGCAGGAAACCAGAAAATACGCAAAGCGTCAGCTTACATGGTTCCGCCGTGACGAAAGAATCCATTATATCAAGGCTGACGGAGGAAAGAACTTTTCACAGATTGTTGACGAGGCAATAGATTATATCGGCAGTGTAAGAAACAAAAGCAAGTAAAATTCTCACTTGTCGAAAAAATCTCCCCAAACTGCCATAAAGCTATGGAATTTTCAATCAATATGTGTTACAATATAAGTTAAGCTATCTGTAGCTGTGATTTATCACAAAAACAGTTATGATTTTATTTTATTTTATGTTCCGCAAAAAAGCGGAGAAAAGAAAGGACGTAATCAAAATGGCAAAGGAACTCAATTTACAGGACGTATTTTTAAATCAGGCGAGAAAAGAGAAGATACCTGTAACTATCTACATTACAAACGGCTTTCAGTTCAAGGGACTTGTAAGAGGTTTTGACAATTACACTGTCATCCTTGATACAGACGGAAAGCAGAACCTGATATACAAGCATGCTATCTCGACAATAACACCTCTCAGAGCTGTATCCATCCTTGACGCATTCGACAGGACGGACAGCGAAGACGTAAAAGAATAAGGGTATATGGACAGGACGTTAACAACAAAGCTTGTAACGGTGGTTCTTGCCGTATTCCTGCTCTTGACCATCGCAGGTCAGTTCTTTGCGGGAAACGACCACTCCTATAAAACAGAGGTGGCGCTGAAGTACGATTCTCAGGATACTATCGAGTTTTACGGGGTGTTCGCACGAAACGAGCATACCGTCAGCCGTAAGATAAACGGCACGATACAGTATGAGCATGAGGACGGCTCAAAGGTCGGCAAGAACAGCGTTATAGCCAATGCTTACGGCTCGGCGGCTGATATATCGCTTACTGCGGATATAAATAAGCTGAAAACGAGGATAGACACGCTGACAGACGCACAGAGCCTTGTCGGTACGGATAATTCTCAGATAGAGGCTTTTGACAAGCTGATAACAGAAAAGCACAGCAAGCTGATAACAGCTATAAACAACGGCGATTATACTGCCGTTTCACAGCTTAAATACGAAATGCTCAACCTGCAGAGCAAGCGTGATATGGTCAAGGGCAAGGTGAATGATTATTCATCGGTGATTTCGGCGCTCAACTCAAAGATAAAGACGCTTGAGGGCAGGATTTCGGCTTCGCCCGTTCAGGTCACGGCTGATGAAACAGGCTATTTCGTAAGCAGCATCGACGGGTACGAGAGCAAGATAACATACGATAACATCGACAGTATAACGCCTGCGGAGATTTCCGAAACGGTAAAGACACCTGAGCTTACAACAGCTTCCGGCGACATAATCGGCAAGATGATAGACGATTATAAGTGGAAGCTGGCGGCGACCTTTACAGAAGGTCAGGCGGCTGTACTTACGGAAAATACAAATGTACGGCTGATACTCGGCGCAGACCAGACGGAGATAACCGCAAAGGTCGAAAATGTCGAAAAGTACGACAACGATTATGTTGCAATATTCTCTGCAGACGATTTGAATTCGGTTATCGCCTCGTCAAGAGTCGGCAGGTTCAAGCTGCTTGTAGACAGCTATAACGGTATACGCATAGCTTCGTCCGCTATCCATTTTGACAAGGAAAACAACATCGGAGTCTATGTGAAAAAAGGCTCTCAGGCTTACTTCGTACAGGTAGACCGCATATATTCAAGCGAGGATTATGTCATTGTCCGTGATACTTCGGGACAACCGGGCTATCTGTCGCTTTACGATGATGTTATAGTTGAAGGGAAGGATCTTTATGACGGAAAGAATCTCTAAATCCGCCGAAGAAACAACGCTTGAGGATATAAAGCTCAATTATACGGCTGTAAAACAGAATATAGCCGAAGCTATGGATAAAGCAGGACGATGTGATACGGTTCGCATTATGGCGGTCACAAAAACAGTACCCTGCGAAAAGATAAATTATGCCGAAAGTCTTGGCATAGACCTTCTGGGTGAAAACAGAGTACAGGAATTTCTCGGAAAATACGAAAATTATTCGGAAAAATCCGAAATTCACTTCATCGGGGGCTTGCAAAAAAACAAAGTAAAGTATATAATTGATAAGGTGAGTATGATACATTCGGTCGACAGTGTCGAGCTTGCGGCTGAGATAGACCGCAGAGCAGGAAGTCACGGACTTGTAAAGGACATACTCCTTGAGATCAATATAGGCGGCGAGGAGTCAAAGGGCGGTATTGCACCGTCTGAGCTTATCGAAACGGCAAAAGCTGTATCCGGACTTGAAAACGTCAGGATAAGAGGGCTTATGACCATTCCGCCTGTGAATTGCGACGAAAAGTATTTTGCGTCAATGCAGGAGCTTTTTGAAAATTCAAAGCAGAAATATTCTTTCCTGTCCGGCATGGATACGCTGTCAATGGGTATGTCGGGCGATTATGCAACAGCCGTAAAGTACGGCTCAACGTTAGTCAGGATAGGCAGCGGTCTTTTCGGCTACAGAAACTATTCGAAAATATAAAAACGGAGGAACAAACAATGAGCGCATTAGAAGGACTTAAAAATTCAATCAGAAGATGGGGCGGATCGGATGACGATGAGAGCTACTCAAACGAGCTTGAATCCGCAAAGGAAGAACCTGTGCAGGAGGCTCCTTCACGCAGCTCGTCACAGGCTTCAAACGCAAATAAGATATACACTTATAATGCAAGCACAACTCTGCACCTTGTTGTAAACAGACCCAAGAAGCTGTCCGATACAGCTGAGATAGCAGAGCTTTACAAGAACAAGACAACTGTTATCCTTATGCTCAACAACACAAATAAGGATATAGCTACCCGTATCATCGACTTCTTAGGCGGTGTAAGCTACATAACGGGCGGCGAGATAAAGAGGATCGCAGATACAACATACGTTCTCGCACCTTACAACGTTGATATTTCAGGCGAATTCATAGACGAAATCAGCAGCATTTCGGGCGAGGATATTTTCGACGATCTGGACTGATATGGCAGACCGTGAACTTGTCAAAGATATACAAAATGCGGCGAGGGACTGCCTTGACAGATCCCGCCCGTATTTTACCCGTTTTCTGTCTGAAAGCGAGCTTGCACAGATAAAAGCTGTCGGTATCCCGAAAGGGCTTACGGCATTGCTTTGTGCAGGCGCAGGAAATGCAGATCCGCTCAGATGCTGTCTTGGGCTTTTCCCGTCATATTATTTTGACGGCAGTGCGATTTCCGATACATCCTACGCTGTTGTGTCCGATGAAAACACGGCTGAACAGTTCCCGATAAAAGCGGTGACGTTCACCTTCAGGAAAGAGGACAGTGTGACCCACAGAGATGTGCTGGGTTCGCTTATGGCGCTCGGTATTGAGCGTGACACTGTCGGGGATATTTTCGTTACCGACGGGAAGGCGGCAGTGTTTGTCTACGAAAAGGTAGCACCGCTTATTTCAGACAGTATAACGAAAATAGGCAGGGTCGGAGTGCAGGTGCAGACGGGCATTGCGGCAGGTTTTACTTTGCCCGCAAGAAAATATGAGGAACTGCGGTTTTCGGTAGCGTCAATGCGCCTTGACAATATTGTCAGATGCGTTGCCTGTACGTCAAGAACAGGCGCTGTGGAAAAGTATATTACGCCGCAGCTTGTGACGCTGAACGGCACAGTATGTACCGATGTGTCAAAGCAGATAAGCAAGGGCGATGTGTTTTCCGTCAGAGGAAAAGGCAAGTTCGTATTGCAGTGTATCGGTGAAACAGGCAGAAAAGGTAATATACATATTACGGTTAAAAAATATATTTAGAGTACATTTAGGAGGACTTTCCCGTGAATGCTAAAGATATAGTATCCAAAGAATTTGATACGGTTAAGCGTGGCGGTTACGATGCCGCCGAGGTAGATACTTTCTTAAAGGACGTATCTATCGAATACAAGAAACTGCAGAATGAAAACGAGGAGCTTGAAAAGAAGCTGGAGGTTCTTGCGGAAAAAATAAGAGAGTACCGTAAGGATGAGGACGCTCTGAGAGATGCTCTGCTCATTGCGAAAAAGCAGGGTATAGCTGTAGTGAACGAGGCTAAGGAAGATGCCGAAAAGATAAGAAAAGACGCTCAGGAAAAGGCTGAAAAGACTATCAAGGATGCGGACGCTCTTGCGGCAAAGAAGAAGGAGCTCGGTGAGAAGAATCTTGCCGAAGCAAATGCAAAAGCAAAGCAGACTGTTGACGATGCCAACGCAAAGGCTGCCGAGATTCATACAATGATGATGCAGCAGACCGAAAGAGAGCAGATCGTTCTCCAGAGAACAAGAAAAGAAGTACAGGACTACACAAACAAGATTCTTGCCGCATACAGCGCACATATCGAGAATATAAAGGCTATGCCCAAGGCTTGCGAGAATGAGTTCGTGATAAATACCGTTAAGGAAGTTGAGGCGAGAAAGCCTGAGGACAGTGCATTTGCAAAGAAGCCTGCTCCCGAAGCTAAGCCTGCTCCGGCAAAGCCTGCGCCTGAAGCAAAGCCTGCACCTGCTCCGGCGAAGCCCGCTCCCGAAGCTAAGCCTGCACCTGCTCCTGCTACTGCTCCCGAAAAGAAGGCGGAAGAAAAGGTAACGGGTGAATCTGTGCTTTTCAGCCTTAAAAACGAGAAGGAAGAAAAGAACGCTCCCACATCCGAGCTTGAGTTCGGAAAGAACAAGTAATTATAATAACTGAAATAACGTCAGAAAAATACCGGACAACGAAAGGAATAGGAATTAATGCTATATATCGCTCTTGCGGCAGCCGCAGGACTTATCGGGCTTGACCAGCTGACAAAGATACTGATTGACAGTAATATGCAGCTTCACCAGTCGATACCGATAATATCATTTGGAGATACAAATGTACTGAATATCACCTACGAGAGAAATCCGGGTGCCGCTTTCAGTATCCTTGAGGGAAAACAGCTGTTTCTTATACTGTTTACGGCTGTGGTTATCGTTGTTATGCTGTATCTGATGCTTTCAAAAAGAGTGAAGAAGCCGACGTATATATGGTCCATGTCGCTTATAGTGGCAGGCGGTATCGGTAACCTTATCGACAGAGTGATAAGAGGCGAGGTAGTTGATTTTATTGATGTAAGGATAATCAACTTCGCCGTGTTCAATGTTGCGGATATATGCGCCGTTCTCGGAGCGCTTGGATTACTGCTTTTTGTTGTTGCAGACGAGATAAAAGAGCAGAAGAACAAACGCTCGGCAAAGAAAAGTACAGCAGCCGGGGAAATAGAGAAATCAACAAACGAAGATAAATAACACCGCTATGGAGGGTAACGTTGCATTACGAATTTACCTGTAAAACAGGCGGCGATAGAACAGACAAGTTTCTTGCATCGCAGGATACGGGAATAACCAGATCAGCAGCCGCCGCTCTTATTGAGCAGGGCTGCTGTCTTGTAAACGGGAAAATTGCCGCCAAGAATCAGAAACTCAAAACGGGAGATACAGTGACGCTTGATGTGCCGGAGGCTCAGCCTGCGGATATTCTGCCCGAAAATATACCTCTTGATATAGTCTATGAGGACAGCGACCTGCTGGTAGTGAACAAGCCCAAGGGTATGGTGGTGCATCCTGCGCCGGGTCACTACAGCGGAACGCTTGTCAATGCGCTTATGTACCACTGCGGCGACAGCCTGTCGGGGATAAACGGGGTTATAAGACCCGGTATCGTCCACAGGATAGACAGGGATACGAGCGGACTTCTTATCGTAGCAAAGAACGATACCGCACACAATATACTTGCCGAACAGATAAAGGTACACAGCTTTACAAGGGAATATATGGCGGTCGTTCAGGGCGTTATAAAAGAGGACGGGACGGTCGATGCGCCGATAGGCAGACACAAGACCGACCGCAAGAAGATGTGCGTTACGACCGAGAATTCAAGAGAGGCGGTAACCCACTATTTTGTCGAGCAGACTTACAGGAACAATACGCTTGTAAGGCTTCGTCTTGAAACGGGAAGGACGCATCAGATAAGGGTGCATATGGCGTATATCGGTCATCCGGTGACGGGTGACGAGGTGTACGGAAACGGCAGTCCGAAGTGGCTATGCGGACAGTGCCTGCACGCAAAAAAGATAGGATTTATCCACCCTGACGGGCGGTATATGGAATTTGACAGCGAGCTGCCCGACTACTTCAAAAAGCTGCTCGCAAACCTCGAAACGCAGAAGACAGAGATATAAACGGCTTGAACAAAGGAAAGAAACTATGGACTTCAAAAATGTGATAATAATGAGCGATCTTGACGGCACGCTCCTTGACGATAAGAAAGAGATTTCTCCAAGGGATATGGAATCTATAAACGAATTCTGCGACAAGGGCGGAATGTTCACGATAGCTACCGGCAGAGGCTATTCAATGGCACGGCCGGTTGCACAAAAGCTGAAGCTGAGGATACCTGCGGTCATCTTCAACGGGTCGGCGGTGTACGACTTTGACAAGGACGAATTCCTGTGGCAGAGCGAGGTTACGCAGAAAGCCAGAGATTACATAAAGCTGGTCATGGACAGGTTCCCCGATGTAGGCATAGAGGTGCTTCACAAGCACACGGTATATGTGCCGGCACTGAACGATGTTGAGAGGGCTCATATGGCACTGGAGAACGTACACGGGGATGTATGCAGGCTTGACGATATACCGCATGAGGGCTGGCTTAAGGTGCTGTTTGCCTACCCTGAGGACAAGATGCCTGAGCTTGCGAGGTTCATAGATGAGCATTGTGCCGAGGGGACAAACAGGGTACTGTCTGCGCCGTTCTTCTACGAGCTTCTGCCCGAAGGCGTGAGCAAGGCTTATGGATATAAGCAGCTTCTGAGGGTGACGGGAAGCGAGGACAGGTTCACGGTGGCGGCAGGAGATTATCCGAATGACGCTGAAATGGTACGCAGTGCCGATCTGGGAGTTGCTGTAAGTAATGCGCACGATGAGGTAAAATCATCAGCTGATGTAATAATAGGATCCAACAACGAGGATCCGATGACGCAGATCATAGATATAATCAGGAAAAAGTGAGAAATCACGCTTTGAGCGACAAGTGATGAATTTCGATGAATTATAACGCTGATTTTATCCGAATATTGCAATAAAAGCAATAAGCTGTAAGCGGAAACCACTGAAGCCTAAATGTAATTATATGGGATTTGAGGTAGCGTGTGAGTAGCGAAAGGTCAGACAAGCAGAACGAGGCATTAAGAGAATTTTTGTGTTTGTATATTTCATAGAATAAGAATGCGTTGATTATCACAATGATTATAACGATGATTTGGTATAAAATACAATTAAAACTGTTGCACAATAATAAAACAGTGATATGCAATGCTATGCATTAATAGGCAATGTGCTTATTGATAAATCATATACTGCATATATCAAAGTGACGAAGTTGATTAAGGAAGAAATTTACATCGACAACGTCTAATTGTTCGACGCAGGTAAGTTTTGACAAATGGTGCGGAAAGACTTGCGGCAAAATAAAGACTGCCATAAAAATTACAGTTTGTAGAAAAAGTATGTTTTTTCAAAAAAAGTGCTTGTTCTCAATCCCTATCCCCTTTAGGACACTCTGATGGCTTTGCTTCGTGCAAAGCTTGGTTTGTCCTTATTTCGGCATCCTTGCCGAAAACCCCCTTCCCTGGGAAAGGGGCTATATTACTGGGGCTACCGCCCCTAGTCCTAGCAAGGATGCTTGCAGTCAGCCACACAAGGCCACTGCACGATGCAGTGGCACAAATGGCTGACGACCTGTACGGGGGCTACGCCCCTGCGACCCCATTTTTATATAATCAAGAGGTTTATCGACAGTCTGAAAAATAAAAGACTGCTATAATAAAGTGAACAGCAATAAAAGCATCATTACATACGGAAATGCGCAGCAATGGCTCAATATGGCGCTCAAATATTTATGGCTGCTTGGGGCTTTGCCGAATGACATAAAAGAGGAACGGCTTCACGCCCCGATTGACAGGTATATTTTGCAGAAGCTGTGGAATTTAAAGGCGGATGGAGTAACCTGCATAGCGGATGCGTTTTTTATAACGGAAATTGTCGTAGCAAAATAAGCGATAATTAGTATCACTTTGATTTGCAGAAAGCCGTAAGAGATATGGCGAAGCAAGGCGGGAAACCGTTATAGAGCAGGAAAACGAGGCGTGGATTGAGATGGCAATCAAGAGGAAAAGGAGCTTGGCTCATAAGCGTGAAACGAAAGGAGTAAAGCATGAAACGTGAACCCGATTACAAACTGAAAAAGCGTCTGGAGCGTATGGAACACGAAAAGAAGATGAACCGAACCTATAACCGTAACTGGATAATTTGTATAGGCTCGCTTGCGATTATCATATTGGCGATTTTTGTGTTCGGCGGGAAGTGATAAAGAAAACGGAAATATATCCGGTTGCGATAAGAAAAAGCTGAAAGATGTAAAATCAATACTTGACATATAATTATGACAGTGATATACTTAAGATACCTTAAAGAAATTATACACAGTCAATAAAGGCAGAGAAAAATATGTGCAAGATGATAAATTACAATTTATGTAAACGGGGGGGGGCTTTCTGAAAGCACCTCTGTAAGTAATGCACAAAACTCTTGCGTAAAATTCAATATGGCAATAAAGGCACAGTCTGCATAGGGTGGACTGTGCCTTTTTATATTATCTGGTACAATGTATAGTAATCGGAATTTATGTGCGTTTTTTGTCGTTATGAAAGTTGATTTTGCCTGAAAGGTTGAAAGAGGGAAAAATATAAGGTATTATCAAATAAGAAGATTGCGGTTATTTTACAACTGTATACAGTCGATTAAGGAGGAAAATTATGATTAAAAGTGTAAAAAGACTGGGTGCGGCGGTACTGTCGGCGGTTATGATGCTGACAGCCGTTGCAACACCGCTCGGGGATAATCTGCCGGCGGTGAGGGAGAGCACGAGTTTGACGGCGAGTGCTGCGTCGAATCCTTTTGGAAAATGGCAGACAATAAATGGTGTTACAACAATAAGATGTACTTATTATGCTTGGCAGCAGGCATACGACAATACCGGAGTGGCACTTCCCATGCTTGGCAATGGCTGTCAGTGGTATGACAACGCTAAAAATGCAGGGTATTCAGTAGGAACAACAGCAAAGGCAAGATCGATTGCCGTGTGGGGGTCGTGTACCAACAATTCATATGGTCATGTAGCTTATGTAGTTAGTGTTAATGGCGGTAAAATGACTGTAAATGAGGGTGGAAGAAGCGATGCCACGAGCACAAACGGAATAGTAAACGGTTTTTCTTGCGGCTCGACAATAGGGTCAAAAAGATATTCAGGTTCACCACTTATTGGATTTATATATCTTGATTCAACACCCTCAACCGATAATGTAAAATTATTGAATACGTCATCTCACTATACAGATGAGGTATACGACGACAATGCTATTGTTCATGGTGAGGTTAATAAGCCGACAAGTTATCCCGTAACAAGAATCGGCATACAGGTGCGTAGAGACGGAGATTCATTTTCAAACGGTTGGTCAAGATTTGATAACACGCAAAAAACATATACGAACAGTTCGTGGATGAGTCCGTGGTTTAATATCAAAACTGAATTGGGTGTAACGTTAGTTCACTGTACCAGATATTATTATAAATTTTATGCTGTAGTAAACGGTAAAGAGTATTGGAGTAGCGAAAATACTTTTGTAACCACTGGTTCTCATTCCTACGGTTCGTGGTATACAAAGACTTCGGCAACCTGCACGAGCGGAGGAACGGAAGAACGTAAATGCTCCTGCGGAGCGACAGAGAGCCGTTCGACATCGGCTTTAGGACACAATTACGGAAGTACATATTTTGAGGCGGATCATCCGCATAAGTATGCGCATTTGTGTCAGAGATGCGGATATAAGGAGTTTACCGGCGGCAATTTAGCAATATACGAAAAATGCGATATATGCTATAATGAAAATTTACCGAGTAAACCATGTTTAAATATTTCATCAAATGGTTTTAAAGAATCTGATAACGTATCGTTTACATGGGATCCTACCGATAAAACAACGCATTATAATTTAACTGTTGAGGTTTTATCAGGCGATGAATACAAGACTGTTTGCAGGCAGACATATGTTAACAGCGGTTTTCAAGCAACATTCGGAAAAGGGCAATATAGAGCTGTATTAGATTCATACAACAGCAATATGTTCCATCAGTATACTTCTGACTGGAGAGATTGGGTACACAATAGCAGCGATTATGTATACTTTGATATAGAATGCGCACATGAATTTTTGGAAGAAGTTGTGAGTCCGACATACGATAATGAGGGCTACACTCTTCATAAATGCACAAAGTGCGGTTACAGCTACAAGGATAATTATACGCCTGCGTTAAAGCTGACAGAATTAACCGGAGTGAAGGTAAAGACGCAGGGTAGCACCTCGCTCACACTTGCGTGGGATAAGAACGCAAGCGCAAGCGGTTATGTTGTTGAGCAGTACAAGGGTGGAAAGTGGACGCAGATTGCAAAGACGAGCAGTAACGCAACGGTTACATATACTGTAAACGGACTGAAGGCGGACACCACCTATACGTTCAGAATAAAGGGCTATGTGGTTTCCGGTACAACGGAATACAGCGGTGAGTATACAAGACTTGCGGCTAAGACGAGAATAGCGAATGTCGGCACATTCAAGGGTTCGACGGTTTCCGACAGTGCGGTAAAGCTCGACTGGAGCAAGAATGACAAAGCTACAGGCTATGTTATCGAGCAGTACAAGGGCGGAAAGTGGACAGTGCTTGCTACCACAAAGAACAATACCACGCTTACGTTTACTGTCAAGGGACTTGCAGAGGGTACGGCTTATTCTTTCAGAATAAAATCGTTCAGAAAGACGGGAAGTACGACTGAGTTCAGTGAGTATACGGCTATAAAGGCGGCTACTCTTCTTGACGGTGTGTCCGATTTCAAGGTCACATCGGTAACAGGCTCGTGGATAACTCTTGAGTGGGCTAAAAATGACAAGGCTACAGGCTACGCTATCGAGCAGTACAAGGGCGGTAAGTGGACGGTAATTGCTACCACGAAGAACAACACCACGCTTAAGTTTACGGTTAAGGGACTTAAGAACGATACTACATATTCGTTCAGAATAAGGGCGTATAAGACTGCCGGCGGTTCAAATGTTTACAGCGACTATGTGAGAATCGCAGGCAAGACGAGGATACCGAATGTGGCTACGTTCAAGGGCAGTGCGGCTTCTGCAAGTGCTGTGAAGCTCGACTGGAGCAAGAATGACAAGGCTACGGGCTACGTTATCGAGCAGTATAAGGGCGGTAAGTGGACGGCGCTTGCTACTACAAAGAACAACACCACGCTTACGTTTACTGTGAAGGGGCTTGCAAAGGGTACTACTTATTCTTTCAGAATAAAATCGTTCAGAAAGACGGGAAGTACGATTGAGTTCAGTGAGTATGCAAGCGTTAAGGCGGCTACGGATAAGTAAACTTAAGTAAGCTGTTGGCGGTTCGGGTTTTGTCGGTTTGCACGATTTAATCTGAATTGCAGGTCTTACCGGAAAAATATTACAATCAGGGCATGGTTCACGAGGGTGGGCTGTGCCTTTTTTGCCGTTATGAGTGCTGATTTTGCCCGGCTGTTGAATTGGGGAAAACAGAAGTGTTATTATTGACATATGGATTTTGTTTGTGGGCAAGCTGTGGTGCCGAAAACGGCAGTTACGGCTTTCGCAAATGCAAATATAGAGAAAAGGAGAAAATCAATGAATGGTAAGAGAGTGAGAATGGCTGTAATGTCGGCGGTGATTCTGTCGGCGCTCGCTGTGAGCGGTTGTTCATCGGAGGGAAGCGTTTCGTATAATGGATCGGGTGAGAAGGCAGACGATGTATCTGCATCGCGTTCGACTCCGGTAACTTCCGATACAACAAACAGCAGTGAAAGCAAGGAAACGCAGGAGCAGACATCTTCTGAGAGCAAGCCTGCCGTTACAACCACAAATAAAGCGGAAACAACAGCCGTTACAACAAAGAAGGATAACGCTGTAAAATCGGAATGGAAAGAAACAAAGGCTGACGGCACAAAGTATGTTACTGTGGGCTGTTACAGCAGGGAAAAAGCCGTTCTCGGAGCAAAAACGGTAAAGCTGTATAACGTTAATGACAAGGTTACGGTGGTAGCTGTGACCGATACGGGATATGCAAAGCTGAAGGACGGTACTTTTATACATAACGATTTTCTGTCGGACAGCAAGGTAACGGTCACGGCCGCACCGACAAGCCAGTCGTCAAAGAAGCCGACAGAGCAGAAGTCGGCACAGTCGCAGACTTCGGAGTATTCCTGGGTGATAAAGCCGAGTTATGTGTATGATGAGGTGGCTGTTATTAAACAATATGATATTCCGTTTGGTGAAGGAACTCTTGCGTCATTTGTAAGCGAAGAAAGTGGCGTATACAAATATAAACCCGGAAAAGAGTATAAGGGAATCTTTACGGCAATCGACAGTAATGGTAAATGGGGATTGATTGACAGCAACGGTAAGAAAATAATTGATAATAAATATGATAAAATCAACATTTCGAATTGGATGTACAGATATCATTACATTGAAGTGAGCTATCTGATTGAAAGCTATGCTAATTATAGTAGATATGATGATTATTGGTTGGATAGTAAATTGAATGAGGTTCATCCATCACAGGGGCTTGGAAGTGATCCGGGATTTGTTTATTACTACGACATAGATACCGATCGAATTTACTTTGCGGATTTGATGATGGGAAACAGAGAATTAAGCGGTAACGAATTATCCGAAATATACAAACCTATAGTTTCGGCTGTTACTACCGAGGGAGAAACCATATCTTTATACGGAAAAGAAACGTTACAGCACAATTTCTATACCGATAAACCCGGAACGGGAATGTATGGGCTTATATCCGGTGGTAAAATTACAGTGCCGATGGAGTATGACGGCTATTTTAAGCCTGAGACAGCTGATGAATTCGGTAATTGCAACAGAATAGTTTTCTGGAAAAATAACAAGATTTACGTTTTCGACAAGAACGGCAAATGCTATTCTAACGGTAAATACGACAAGGTCGATAACGAAAATCAGGAGCTTTATTATTTCAACGGCTATCTTCCTGTGTGCAAAGGCGGTAAATGGGGGCTTATTGATATCAACGGAAAAGAAGTGCTGAAGTGTCGGTTTGAGGATATTACTTCGGTTTATGACGGTAAGGCGTGGGCTAAGCAGAACGGTAAGTGGGGCGTAATAAAGCTTGCGTGAGATGAATAAATAAACGGCGGACGGCAATAAGAGCGTAAGCTGTGTATAAGAAAAACGACCGAAGGCACTGTTGATGCTGTCCTTCGGTTGTTTTTTGTTTTATGTACTGAGGCGGTTAAGGTGTTGTTGCATCTGTGCATCGACACTGATGGCTGACGAGACAGTGACGCAAAGCCGACAAAGCGTTCTTAAAGGGCTAGAGAATTAGCTCTATTTTTATAAAAATAGACTTTTTCTACAGTATTGAGAATTTGCTTTATTTTTATAAAAACAAACTTTTTTCTACAAGCTGAAATGCCCCCGATAAATCAGGGGCATTGGGTGTAGCTGTCTGAGCTATCTGAACAGTATACGGCAATAATCACGTCTGCCGTTTATAATGCGGTATATGTAGACCGCATTACCGTCAACTTTATAGAATATCATATAACCACGGCAGACAAGATATCTGAAGTCTGTTTTTATATTGATCTTTGCATCAAGCAAAGAGCCGATTAAAGGCGTATCTTTTAACTGCTTGTAAGCTTTGACTATATCTTTTATGAGTCTGCCGGCGGCGTTTGGATTGTCGAGCTCTTCGGAAATATAACTGTGAATACTATGCAGGTCGTCTGCGGCAAGCGGAGAAAGCAGTAATTTCATATTATATCTCCGATGGCTTTGTCGGCTTCAGCCTCCGACAGCCAACCTTTTGTTTCAGCTGATTTTTCGGCTTTGTTAAGTTCGGATAGCAATTTCAATGTGGCACGTTGCTTTTCATAATCGTCAATGTCCAGTATTACATAACGACCTCTGCCGTTTTTGGTGAGAAATACGGGTTCACCTTCGGAAATATCGTTCAGAACCGCATTGTAATTGCGTAAATCGGAAACAGGTTTGATATTCGGCATAAAATGCACCTCCTTATTTGCTGTAATTATTGTAGCATAATTTTAAGTGAAAATCAACAGCGTATAAAGAAAAAGCAAAATTCAGAAAATTTTTCACTTTCCCTATTGACAACGGCGGATAAATGTAGTATAATCATCAGGTAAATTAAATTGTGAAACAAAAGCAGAGAAGCACTCTCACCCATTTACGCCGAAAGGTTGTTCAATGAGGTAATTACAGAAATTTCCGACGATTTATGGCACTGTACGGCGTTATAAATCTGTCTGTAATATTTGTACAGCGTGAGAGAATCTGCATAGCAGTTTATCACGCTTTTTGTTTTGCATAAAACGATTTGTTTTCAGAAAGGCGGTGCTTTACAATCAGCACAAAAGAACAACTCATCAACGAAGAGATAAATGAAAAAGAGGTCCGTGTGATCGGAGCTGACAATGAGCAGCTCGGCATTATGTCTTCGGCGCAGGCTCTTGATATGGCGATTGAGGCTGACTTAGACCTCGTGCTTATCGCTCCTTCCGCTACTCCTCCGGTATGTCGTATAATGGATTACGGCAAGTTCCGTTTTGAGCAGTCAAAGAAGGAAAAGGAATCTAAAAAGAACCAGAAACAAGCTGAGCTTAAAGAGATACAGATGTCGCTGAACATCGACACCAACGACTTTAACACGAAGGCTAATCAGGCTATAAAGTTCCTTAAAAACGGCGACAAGGTTCGTATCAAGGTTCGTTACAGACGAGCAAGAGAGCTTTCACACGCAAATCTTGGTGAGGAGCTTATGCAGAGAGTTCTTGAGGCTGTTTCGGAGTACGGTGCTTGTGAAAAGCCTGCAAAGCTGGAGGGCAAGAACTATATGGCAGTTGTAGCTCCCAAGGCTGCGGCAGGCGGTAAGAAAGCAAAGAAGGACGCCGATAAAACGGCGGAAACTAAATAAGGAGGATTCCACTCATGGCAAAGAAGATCAAGATCAAAACCCACAGCGGTGCTAAAAAGCGTTTTAACATCTCCAAGAACGGTAAGGTCAAGTACCAGAAGACGAACCGTCGTCACAGACTGACACAGAAGGCAACAAAGAGAAAGCGTATCAACCGTGCTGCAGGATACTGCGACAAGACGAACGTTGCAGAAGTTAAGAAGCTCATACCTTACAAATAAAAACTAACTGCGACCGTTTCGGCGCAATATTCACTATAGGAGGAATTTAACGATGGCTCGTATTAAAGGTGCATTAGCAACTCGTAAGAGAAGAAATAAAACATTAAAGCTGGCAAAGGGCTACTGGGGCGGCAAGAGCAGACTTTTCAAGACTGCTAAGGAAGCTGTCTGGAAGTCAGGTCAGTACGCTTACATCAGCAGACGTTTAAAGAAGAGAGATTTCAGAAAGCTCTGGATCGCAAGAATCAATGCCGCTTGCAAGATGAACGGTACAAACTATTCTACATTCATCAACGGCTTAAAGAAGGCTAATATCGGTCTTAACAGAAAGATGCTGTCAGAAATCGCTATCAACGATCCTGCAGGTTTTACTGCACTTGTTGAGAAGGCTAAGGCTGCTCTTTAAGAGAAAACAACACGCCCATAATAAATGGGCGTGTGATTTTTTATATAATGGGGAAGAAATGCAGCTGTGCTTAGGCACATAATAACCGTTATCAGTACATATCCTTTGTGTGATGCTTGTAATAGAAAATATAACTGCCTATTGCGCCTGCGACCACGAAAATGAATGTTACTATAAGGCGGTTCATAAGGTTGCCTGCAATCTCGGTGTACTTCATTGAGTAGTTCGTAAGATCGGCAAGAATGCCGTTTATGTTTACCGTGTTTCCTGCCTCCTGTTCCTTTAAGAATATCTGGAACAGGTATGCGAAGCCGTTTGATAATGCCCAGCCCGCAAAGGTGAGAATTGCTGTCATAATGCAGTCAACCGTCTTTAGCTTCTTTGAGAAAACGGTGTAGAGCGAAATAACCGCGGCGGACATGATTATACCGCCTATCCAGCCGACAAGGTCCGACATCATAATAAACACAATGAATATGGCGCAACCGATCAGAAGTCCGAGCAGACCGCCTAAGATACCTTTTACAGTACCCCTTATATTATACGGAGGGCGGACAGTTCCGTCTGAGCGTATATGCTTTGTGAGAATTGTGTAATCCTCAAGCTCAAGCACTTTTGCCACCTGTATGGGAGTGGTTTTACGCATTTCGCTTTTTAAATAGGCTGTGAGTTTTTCCAAAAATTCAATGAGCAACGGCAGATTTTCCTGCATAAGATTATATCCCTTGCAGTAAATGTTTACGCAGCCGTCGACATTTTCGATGCCGAGCATAGTTTTCTTGGGAAAGCGTTCAGCCATAATGTATATTCTGCCGAACTGGCGCTCGGTGATGACTGCACCGCATACTATATCAAATCTGTGCTTTTTATCGTTGTCAAAAACGACAACGGGAACACCGTTCTTTACACCGCTGAGCGTGGCGGTTTCGGGATCGTATTTAAGTCCTGTTTCCTTTTCAATAAGGCTTAGCTCGGAAAATATCATGAAAAAAATCCTTTCTTGTCCGTTACGGATAATGAAATTTTAGCATAAGGACACGTAAAAGTCAAGAAACTGAGTGTTAAGGAGAAATATGGAAATTACATCTAAACAGAACACATATATAAAGGAATACCGCAAGCTGACGGAGCAGAGAAAGTACCGCAGGCAGACGGGGTATTTCGTGTGCGAGGGGGCGAAGCTGGCGGTTGAAGCGGTCAAAAGCGGATGTGCGTTAGGTGAAAACGCATATTTTACTGCCGCCGCCGCCGAGAAGTATCCCGAATGTATAAGTCTGCTGAGGGAAAGCTGTAAGATGGTGCAAATAAGCGAGGAGGTGGCGGACAGCATTTCCGACACAAAATCGCCGCAGGGAATATTTATTACGGTAAGACATCTTGACAAAATTCTGAATTTAAGTACAATAGATAGTAGCAGGCAGTTTATAATATTGGAAAATTTACAAGATATGGGTAATATTGGCACGATAATACGTTCGTGTGACGCATTTTCGATTGACGGGGTGATACTTGCAGGAGATTGTGCGGATGTGTTTGCTCCCAAAACGGTAAGAAGTGCGATGGGCTCGCTGTTCAGACTGCCGATATACTGCTGTGATACCGAAGAAGCGATAACGCTTTTGCAAAAGGGCGGATTTACCGTGTATTCGGCGGAGCTTTCGGACAGGTCGGTGAAGCTGGGAGAGGAAAAGCTGCCACAAAAGACCGCTGTTGTTATCGGCAACGAGGGCAACGGGGTCAGCGATACCGTGAAAAAGCTGTGCGATAAGTCGCTGTTTATACCGATAAGCAGTGCGGAGAGCCTTAACGCATCGGTTGCGGCATCGGTTATTGCGTGGGAAATGTCAAAGGTCAGGCAGTAAGCTTGTCGTTAAATACGGTTAATAATTGCGGTTTATAATTCAGCGTTGAGATTGCAAGCTGTAATTTAATTGTTGAGAATTGCTTGTATAACGCAGAAGCGACAATAAGGTTTGTAGCAACGATCCCTCAGTCTTGCGACAGTCAAACGGGAATGATTTTAACGTTGAAATAATCGCTGAACATAGAGGTATGGATAACGGCTTTGCTTGTCGCAATCCAGCTCCCTTTGGCAAGGGAGCCGAGAAAGATAGTGCAATGGAAGATGATAGCACACCTTCATTATGTAAGCAAAAAGCTAAGATAAAACGTTAAGAGGGGGCGGCGTAGCCGCTCGCCGTCAGACGAGGTGTAGATATGCACAAGCGGTTTGAAAGGCAAATTTGAACCGGCACAATGCCGACGAATTCGGAGCGGCACGTTGCCGTTTTGCTAAGACAAAATAAAAAAGCAAAGATAAAATGTTAAAATGGTGCGGCTAAAGCCGCCCGCCGTACACAAGCTGTCGGCAATACGCAAACAGTTTGAAAGGCGAATTTGAACCGGCACATTGCCGTTTTGCTAAGACAAAATAAAAAAGCAAAGATAAAATGTTAAAAGGGTGCGGCGAGAGCCGCCCGCCGTACACAAACCGTAGCAATACGCAAACAGTTTGAAAGGCGAATTCGGAGCGGCACGTTGCCGTGGAAAGGAAGACGAAAAATTTGTCCCATCTGGTAATAGTTGAGTCGCCTGCGAAGGCGAAAACAATTGAGAAATATCTCGGAAAGGATTATTCCGTAGTAGCATCTGTAGGTCATATCCGTGACCTGCCGAAGTCAAAGCTCGGAGTTGACGTTGACAACAACTTTGAGCCTAAGTATGAGAACAAGAAAGATAAGGCGGCTCTTATAAAAGAGCTTAAGAAAGACGCAAAGGCAGCTGACATAGTATATCTTGCGACCGACCCTGATAGAGAGGGAGAGGCTATTTCGTGGCACCTGGCACACGTTCTTGGGATAAGCCCTGACGCACCTGTGCGTGTAACGTTCAGCGAAATCACAAAGAGCGGTATCGAGGCAGGTATGAGCCATCCGAGAACGCTTGATATGGACCTTATCAACGCACAGCAGGCAAGACGTATACTTGACCGAATAGTAGGCTATAAATTAAGCCCGTTCTTATGGAAGAAAGTCAGACGAGGTCTTTCGGCAGGCCGTGTACAGTCGGTTGCGGTAAGGCTTATCGTTGACAGAGAGCAGGAGATAGAGAGCTTTGAGGCACAGGAATACTGGAGCATAGACGCAAAGCTGTTGTCCGCTTCGAGCAGACGTGCATTCCCTGCAAAGCTGACAGAGGTCAAGGGCGAGAAGTTCAAGGCACTCAATAAAGAAGAAACCGACAAGGTGCTTGCTATGCTTGAAAACGGCGAGTTTATCATCACCAATATCAAGAACAGCACAAGGAAGAAAACACCTGCACCGCCGTTTACAACCTCTACCTTACAGCAGGAAGCGTCAAGAAAGCTGTCGTTCAACGCACGACGTACAATGAAAGCGGCACAGGAGCTGTATGAGGGCGTTGAGATACCCGATATGGGCGCAGTAGGTATCATAACCTATATGCGAACAGACAGCCTGCGTATTTCCGATGAGGCAAAAGCGGCTGCGGCACAGATGATAGAATCAACATACGGCAAGGAATATCTGCCCTCAAAGCCCAGAGTATTCAAGTCGAAGAACAATGCTCAGGACGCACACGAGGCTATCCGTCCGACAATAATCACGCTTACTCCCGAAAAGGTAAAGTCTGCACTTTCGGGCGACCAGTACAAGCTGTATAAGCTGATATGGGAGCGTTTTATGGCAAGCCAGATGGAAAATCAGCTCCTTGATACAAAGGCAGTCGATATCACCTGCGGAGAGTGTCTGTTCAAGGCAAACGGATATACCGTGAAATTTGACGGCTTTACAAAGCTGTATGAAGAAAGCAAGGATAATGACGAAGAGGAGGGCGGCGCACTGCCGGCTCTTGAAGTAGGCGAAAAGCTGAAAGTAAAAGAACTTACGGGCAACCAGCACTTTACTCAGCCGCCACCGAGATATACAGAGGCGAGCCTTATCAAAGCGCTTGAAGAAAACGGCATAGGCAGACCGTCTACCTATGCGCCGACAATCGCCACAATACTTGACAGGCACTATGTTGAGCGTGAGGCGAAGCAGTTAAAGCCGACCTCGCTCGGTATAGTTATAACCGACCTTATGAAAGGTCACTTTGAGCGTATAGTTGACGCAAAGTTTACCGCTCAGATGGAAAGCGACCTTGATAAGATAGAAGCAGGCAAGGCTGACTGGGTGGACGTACTCGGAAAGTTCTACACAGGCTTTGACAAGATGCTGACAAAGGCTGAAAAGGATATGGAGGGCAAGAGGGTAAAGATACCCGATGAGCCTACCGATATAGTCTGTGACAAGTGCGGAAAGCCTATGGTCATAAAGATAGGCCCTTACGGAAAGTTCCTCGGCTGTTCGGGATTCCCGGAGTGCAAGAATACAAAGAGAATAGTAAACGAAACAGGCGGACTTTGCCCGCACTGCGGCGGTAAGATGCTTGCAAAGAAATCAAAGAAGGGCAAGCCCTTCTTCGGATGCGAGAACTACAAGGACTGCAACTTTATGACGTGGGATACTCCGCTTGAGGATAAATGTCCAAAGTGCGGTTCTACGCTTTTCAAGAAGGTCGGCAAGCAGGGTCAGGTATACTGCGCCAAGGACGGCTGTGGATATGTGCGTCCTGCCGATGAGGATAAGAAGAACGAAAACTGATAAGGATAGGATAAACTTGGATAAAAAGACTGTTACCGTAATAGGCGCAGGTCTTGCCGGAGTTGAGGCGGCGTGGGCACTTGCAAACAGAGGCTTTCATGTAAGGCTGTGCGAGATGAAGCCGGAAAAGTATTCGCCTGCCCATAAGTACAAGGGCTTTGCGGAGCTTGTGTGCAGTAATTCGCTGAAAAGTGCGGATACTGCCAGCGCCTGCGGTATGCTTAAGGAAGAAATGCGTTATATGAACTCTGTGACGATGAAAGCCGCAGAGAAAACAAAGGTCGGTGCAGGCGGTGCTCTTGCGGTCAACCGCACGGAGTTTTCCGACGCTGTGACCGAAATGATAACTAATCACCCGTATATTGAAATCGTAAACGGCGAGATAACGGAGTTTCCCAAAAGCGATACCGTAATTGCGACAGGCCCGCTGACAAGCGATATATTCGCCGAAAAGATACAGGAGCGCTGTGGAAGTCCGCTCAGCTTCTACGATGCGGCGGCACCCATAGTTACCGCAGAAAGCATTGATATGAGCCTTGCGTTTTTCGCTACACGTTATGACAAGGGCGAAGCGGATTATATCAACTGCCCGATGACAAAGGAAGAATACGAAGCCTTTTATAACGAGCTTGTAAACGCAGAGAGCGTACAGCTCAAAAGCTTTGAGAATCTTAAAGTGTACGAGGGCTGTATGCCTGTAGAGGTGCTTGCAAAGCGTGGAATAGAAAGCGTCCGCTACGGCTGTATGAAGCCTGTGGGTCTTATCGACCCCAGAACAGACAGACGGCCTTATGCAGTGGTACAGCTGAGAAAAGAAAACAACGAGGGTACGCTTTACAACCTTGTGGGATTCCAGACGAATCTTAAATTCGGAGAGCAGAAAAGAGTATTCTCGATGATAACGGGGCTTCAGAATGCGGAATTTGTAAGATACGGCGTTATGCACAGGAACACATTCCTTAATTCTCCCGATCTGCTTGATAAGAATTTCAGACTTATCGACAGCGACAACATATATTTCGCAGGTCAGATGACTGGTGTTGAGGGATATGTCGAAAGTGCGGCATCGGGCATTATAGCCGGAATGAATCTTGCAAGGGCGCTTGACGGAGAAAAGCCGCTCGAACTGCCCGAAACCTGCATGACAGCGGCACTGGCAAGACATATAAGCACGGAGAACAAGGACTTTCAGCCGATGGGGGCGAATATGGGAATACTTCCGCCGCTCCCCGAAAGGATAAAGGACAAGAAGCTGAGATACAGGACGATTGCGGACAGGGGACTTGAGGATCTGAAGAAAGCACTCTGCGAGCAGGGAATCACTGCACAGCGGTAATGCGGTCTGTCTGTCTGTTTAGCAAAACAGCAAAACAGCTTTTTGAACGGTCGGTGTTTTGATACGGGAGGGGCAGACCCTCTGTGAAAAACTAAAGGCAAAGCGATAAGTACCGGATTTTATACGAAAGGAAAACGGATTATGAAAATAGCTATAGACGCTTTCGGCGGAGATAATGCGCCGGACGAGGTAGTAAAGGGCGCGGTTGACGCTGTAAAGGAGTACGGAGTTGACATTGTGCTGACGGGCGACACAAAGAAGCTCGACGAGTGCTTTGAAAGACTGGGGCTTTCAAAGGATCACATCACATTTGAGCAGGCTGACGGAGTTATCGAGATAGAGGATAACCCCAAGATGATATTAAAGGAAAAGAAGAACTGCTCTATGGGCGTGGCTATGCAGATGGTAGCTGACGGCAGAGCGGACGCTATGATAAGCGCAGGCAGTACGGCGGCTCTTGTTATGGGCGGTACTCTTATAGTAAAGCGTATAAAGGGTGTAAAGCGTCCGTCACTGACACCTGTAATGCCCGGTCTTAATAATATGTATATACTGCTTGACGGCGGTGCAAACGTTGATTGCCGTCCTGATATGTTAAGGCAGTTTGCGGTTATGGGCAGTGTTTATATGAACAAGATAATGGGTGTTGACAACCCCAAGGTCGGACTGCTGAATGTCGGCGCAGAAGAAGAAAAGGGCAGGGAGCTTGAACAGGAAACTTATGCTCTGCTCAAAAACAGCACGCTTAATTTCACGGGCAATGTAGAGGCGAGAAATGCGGCTTTAGGCGAGGTTGACGTTGTTGTAACGGACGGCTTTACGGGTAACATCTACCTTAAAACAGTAGAGGGTATGGGCAAGTTTATGAAGGCTTCGCTCAAGAAGATATTCTTCCGCAACCTCGGTACAAAGATAGGCGCAATGTTTACTATGAAGGGCATCAAGGAAATAAGCAAGCAGATGGACTACAGGGAAACAGGCGGTTCTCCGCTTTTAGGTACGGCAAAGCCTGTACTTAAGGCGCACGGCAGCAGTGACGCTCTTGCATTCAAGAATGCCGTAAGACAGGCCAAGGATTTCGTTGAGAGAAACGTTATCGCAGAGATGGAAAAGGTGCTGTCGGAAAATACGGAAGGTTGATTTTTGGCTTGCGGGAGGGGCTTCCCTCCCGTGAGAATTATTGAAAGGAAAAGAAATGACAGAGCTTGAACAGATAATAGGCTATACGTTCAAAAATCCCGAGCTTTTAAAAGAGGCTCTTACTCATTCGTCATACACAAACGGAAAACATCTGCGCAGTAACGAGCGCCTCGAATTTTTAGGCGACAGCGTGCTGAGCATTGTTGTGTCTGAGCATCTTTTTGAAAATCTTACTAATCTGCCCGAAGGACAGCTTACCAAGATAAGAGCAAGCGTAGTGTGTGAAAATGCGCTTTATCCCTTTGCAAGAAAAATAGATTTAGGCAAGTATATTTTTCTGGGAAAAGGAGAAGAGCATACGGGCGGCAGAGATCGCCACTCGATACTGGCGGACGCATTTGAGGCGCTTATTGCGGCAATATATCTTGACGGCGGATTTGAAGCGGCAAGAAGTTTCATACTGCCGTTTATACCGCCGCTTGACAAGCTGAGTACGGGTAAATTCCTGCTCGGAGATTACAAGACGGTATTGCAGGAGATAATCCAGCAGAACCCGGAAGAACGTGTTACCTATGAGATAAGTGACGAAAGCGGACAGGCGCATAACAAGCAGTTTACGGCGAATGTGCTTCTGAACGGACAGATAATAGGCACTGGTAAGGGTAAGAGCAAGAAGGAAGCGGAGCAGAGTGCCGCAAAAGAGGCTATAAGCCTTATGGGATATGAAACAAACTAACATTTCGGTATTTATACCGCATTATGGCTGTACGCATATATGCAGCTTCTGCAATCAGAAAACGATAAGCGGACACAGCGAGCCTGTCACTGAAAAGGAGCTTGAAAGCATACTTGAGGGACAGCTTGAAAATCTTAAAGACAGCGGTACGAAGGCGCAGATAGCGTTTTTCGGCGGCAGCTTTACTGCAATAGACAGGGATTATATGATAAGACTGCTGACGGTAGCCAAGCGTTATACAGACGCATATCCCGAGCAGTATGACGGCATACGCTGTTCGACAAGACCGGACTGCATTGACGAGGAAATACTCGGCATTCTTAAAAGCTACGGCATGACGGCGATAGAACTTGGCGCACAGAGTATGAATGACGAGGTGCTGACAGCTAACCGCAGAGGTCATACGGCACAGGACGTAAGACGTGCCTCACGGCTTATAAAGCAGAGCGGATTTGAACTCGGGCTTCAGATGATGACGGGGCTGTATAAGGACACGGAGCAATACTGCATTGATACCGCAAAGGAGTTTATCGCACTCCACTGCGACACGGTGAGGATATATCCGACAGTGATACTTAAGAATACCGAACTTGGCAGACTGCACGAGAGCGGAGTGTATGACAGCTTCACCTTTGAGCAGACAACAAGGCTCTGTGCAAGGCTGCTCGATATGTTCAATAAGGCAGGGGTCGCAGTTATCCGTATGGGGCTTCACGCAAGCCGTGATGTTGAGCAGGAAATGGTCGGGGGAGTGTATCACCCGGCACTGCGTGAGATAGCCGAGAGCATATTGTATCTGGAAAAGATGAACGCTGTGTGCGAGGACGGGGGAAAATACGTCTTTTACACGGACAAGCGTAATATAAGCAAGATAATCGGGCAGGGCGGAGCTAACCGCAATGCGCTTTCACAGCGTGGAATTTCCTTTAAGATAAAGGAAGAGAAAGGCACGGATTTCCGTGCGGAGAGGATCGGTTGATGTTTTTTAAATCTATGGAAATATACGGGTTCAAATCGTTTCCCGATAAGACCATACTGCATTTTGACAAGAGGATGACCGCTGTTGTCGGAAGTAACGGCAACGGTAAAAGTAATATAAGTGACGCACTGCGCTGGGTAATGGGAGAGCAGGGCGCTAAAAGTCTGCGTGGAGATAAAATGGAGGATGTTATCTTTCACGGAACTGTACGCAGAAAGCCGATGGGCTTTGCGAGTGTAACGCTGACTATAGATAACTGTGACAGGGCGCTAAGGGTAGACAGTGACGAGGTGGTAATATCCCGTAAGCTGTACAGGAGCGGCGAGTCTGAATATAAAATAAACGGAGCAAAGACACTGCTCAAGAATATAAACGAACTGTTTATGGGTACGGGTCTTGGCCGTGACGGATACAGCGTTATCGGTCAGGGCAAGGTGTCGGAGATAGTCGAATCGGGCGGAAGCAAGCGCCGTGAGGTTTTTGAAGAAGCGGCGGGCGTATCTAAATTCTTAGCGCAGAAAAAGGACGCAGAGAACAAGCTGAAGCGTACGGAGGACAATCTGCTCCGTATCCGTGATATAGCGTCGGAGCTTGAAACAAGACTCCCTGTGCTTGAAAAGCAGGCGGCAAAGGCTAAAAAGGCGAAGGAACTGCTTTCGAGGGAAGAAGATCTTGATATAACGGTAAGTATGTACGAATTGTCCGCACTTGAAAAGACGATTTCGGAAGCGGAGGACAAATTACTTCTCAGCAAGGCAGAGTGCGAAAATCTCGACAGGGATATTGCAAAGCTGGAGGCTGAGGAAGAGGACAACAACAACCGCAGAATGATGCTCCGTGCCGAGCTTGAAAAGCTGAAAGCCGGAAGTGACGAGGCAAAGGACCGCATAAGCGATATAAAGGCTGAGATCGCCGTACTGCGCAACGATATTTCACACGCGCAAGAAGCTATTGCGGAAACCGAAAAGCAGATAGAGGACGGCAAGAGCGGCAAGGCAAGGCTTGAAGAAGATAAAAAGAACCTTGAAAATGAGATAGAGGAAAAGCAGGCTCTTATAGGTCGGCTGAAGGCGGACAGCGAACGGCTGACGGAGGAACTGACGGGAATCGACGCTGAGGGCGAAACGCTCTCGGGGGAGTACAAGGAACTTGACGAAAAGCAGGGTCGGCTGTATCTTAAAAGAACGCAGCTGCAGCTTTCGGTACAGCAGATAGAGGCAACCTCCGAACAGCTTTCAAAGCGTAAGGAGGAACTTACAAGAACGGCTGAGAATGCGGCGGCAGAAGCAAAGACGCAGAGAATAAAGCTCAGCGATACCGATGAGGAACTTGAACAGGCAAAGGAAGAAAAGGCCGAAGCCGAGAACAAGCTGACAGGATATAAAAAGCTGTTTGCCAATAAGAATGACAAGCTGAAAACGGCAGGTCAGACGCTTGAAACGCTACGCAAGGAGTACGAAACGAAAGCGTCACGTCATCAGGTGCTTGACGAGATAGACAAGAATATGGCGGGCTTTCAGTCAAGCGTAAAGTCGGTAATAATGGCGGACAGGCAAGGACGGCTCAGCGGTATAAGAGGTACGGTAGCCGATATAATCAGCGTGGACAAGCGTTATACGGTGGCTATTGAGATAGCACTCGGCGGTATAATGCAGAACATCGTTACCGATAACGAGGAAGCGGCAAAGCGCAGTATGCGTTATCTTAAGGAAAACAACCTCGGACGTGCGACATTCTTACCTCTTACAAGCGTAAAGGGAAAGATGCTCGAAGTCGGAGGACTGAGTAATGAGAACGGCTTTGAGGGTATGGCGTGCGACCTTGTGGAATATGACGGGCTGTATGACGGGATAGTAAAATCCATACTCGGAAAGACGGCGGTCGTTGAGGATATTGATACGGCATCGTTTATTGCGAAGAAGTACGGATACCGCTTCAAAATAGTGACGCTTGACGGTCAGGTCATCAACGCAGGCGGTTCGTTCACGGGAGGCAGTGTCAGAAATGACGCAGGCATAATCGCAAGAAAGCAGGAGCTTGCTTTATTATCCGAACAGATTGAGGAACTCGGTGTGAAGATAAAAGCTGAGAGCGAACAGCTAAAGCCCTTGCAGGCGGAAGTCGCAAAGATGGCGGAGGAAATGGAGGGCTTTTCAGAAACCGTATCGCAGTGCGAGCCTAAGATAGCAAGACTTGAGGCACAGCGTGACGGTATAAAGCAGCTGTTGTCACAGCTTACAACACAGCGTGACAGTGCCGAGGAACAGCTTGACGCACAGGAAAGAGCCGAGAATGACGGCAGGAAGCTCCTTTCCGATACAAAGTCACAGCTTGAAAGTGTGCTTGCCGAAATCGAAAAGAACGAGAAGGCTCTGAGCGAGCAGAGAAGCGGACTTGACAAGGCGGAGGATAAGAGAAAAGAGATAGCTGACAGGATACAAAGGAACAATATGGACGTTCTGACGGTAAACGGTGATATATCCAACATCCGCACAAGGATAGAGGGTATAGACGCATCTATCCTTGCGCTGAGCGACGGCGGAAGCGAACAGCTAAGAAAAATTGAGGAACTTAAAAACGGCATTGAACAGAAGAATGAAATCATAATTCTGAAAACGGCTCAGACCGAAGAGATAGCAAAGACGGCAGGCGACAACGAAAAGGCAATCGCAGATAACGTATCGCTCACAAATGCGGCTGAAAAGCGTATCAGCGAGATAAATAAGTCGATAAGGGAACTTACCGAGGCGAAGGAAAAGTTCAGTGCAGACCTTGCCAGACAGGAAGAGCGTAAAGGCTCGGCGGAAGGGCAGACCGAGAAGATAATCTCGGGACTGTGGGACAAGTACGAGATGACACGCAGTGAGGCAAAGGAACGTGCGAAGCCTGTAGATGACGCAGGCATATTCATGCTTAAGGCGGAGCTTGCCGAGATAAAGAGAAGCATTGCGGCACTGGGAAGCGTAAACTACAGCTCTATAGAAGAACTGGAGGAGGTTTCGGAGCGTTACGGCGTTCTTGCAAAACAGCTAAAGGACGTTGAAACCTCAAAGACGGAGCTTGAAAGCCTTATTGCAGATCTTATAAAGGATATAAAGCAGAGGTTCACGGAGAGTTTTGACGATATAAACAATCACTTCGGAATGCTGTTCAGCGAGATATTCGGCGGCGGCGAAGCAAGGCTTCAGCTGTCAGACCCGGACGATGTGCTGAACTCCGATGTTGAAATCTATGCCGCACCTCCGGGAAAGGTAATAAAGAGCCTGTCGCTTCTTTCGGGCGGTGAAAAGTCGATGGTAGCGCTGACAATTTATCTTGCGATACTGCTTCACAGACCGACACCGTTCTGTATGCTTGATGAGGTCGATGCGGCACTTGACGAGGCAAACGTACAGAAGTACGCTACATATCTTAAGCGTTTCTCGCATAACACTCAGCTTATGGTAATAACGCACAGGAGAGGTACTATCGAACTGTGTGATGTGCTGTACGGCGTTTATATGCAGGAAAAGGGCGTATCGGGACTGTTAAGGCAGGAATTCAGCGAGGAATTTTTAAACGAGGTTGAAAACGCATAGGGACAAGCAAAACGGAAAATGTATATGAAATTATGGGGTAGGAAATGAACAAATTGAGAGTAACAGCTTTATTGCTTGCCGTTATTCTTGCGGTAGGCGGTATAGTGCTTAAAATCTGCGGTTATGACGCACAGACTGATTTTGAGCCGACACTGCCGCTTGATACCGGACTTAGCTCAGAGCAGGCACAAAAGGACTTAAAATATGTATATGACACGGTGAGGGCAAAACATCCCGTGTTCCTTATTGATGACGGTGCGGAGAAAAGATTCGGCGACGTATACATAAAGCTGCGCAGAGAACTGATGGATAAGGACAGCGTGACGGTAAATGAACTGTGGGAGAAATCTGCGGAACTTGTATGCACGCTTGACGATGCACATACGATAGTTACCGTATCGGGTACGGAGTATGTAAACGGCGGTAACGAAATAAGCAAGACTTATAATGACGGCACGCTTGTATCAATTGACGGCATATCGGCGGACAGTATGAAGGAGCATTTCAAAAAGGTGTTCCCGTGCGAGCCGCAGGTCAGCTTCTATGCGGACTATATGTTAGGCGTGGCTCTGGAGTACGGTAGCTGGCTTACGCTTCTCGGTGCGGATGTATCCGACGGGATAGATGTTGTTTTCAGCGGTAATAAAGAAACAAAGCATTTTGATATGACGGACGAGCCGCCCGAAAGAAAACAGCTTGAGTTATGCTCATATAAGATCGACAAGGAGAATTCGCTCGGTGTTTTCACACTCAACCGTTGTGAAATGTCAGCAGAATACACCGATAGGTTGTTAGAATTTTTCGGAGCGGTAAGAGATAACAATATCGGAAATATCGCCGTTGACTTAAGAAGCAACGGAGGCGGAACAACAGAAGTCATAAACGAATTTCTGAGATATATAAATATAAGCGACTATAAGCTGTTCGGAGGAACGGATATACGAATCGGCGGAAATCTGATCTCGTACCGTGATGAGATAACGCCGAACAAGCACGTTGAAAATGCTTTTGACGGCAGGGTGTATGTGCTGACATCGCAATATACATTCAGCTCGGCAATGGACTTTGCAACGGTGATACAGGATAACGGCATAGGAAAGGTGATAGGCGAAATACCCGGAAATATGCCGACCGCATACGGCGACAAGCTGAGCTTTCAGCTTCCCGAATCGAAGCTCGTGCTGAGTGTATCGTACAAAAAATTCTACCGTGTGGATATAAACAAAAGTGAAGAACCGCTTATTCCCGACTGTACGGTAAATGCCGATGAGGCTTTGGAAAAGCTGGTTGAATATAAAAAGTAGGAGAAAATTTTTCAATGGGATTATTTGAAAAACTGAAAAACGGCTTAAAGAATACAAAAGATGCTCTTGCAAGCAAGATAACGGGAGTTATTAACTCGTTCACGAAAATTGACGAGGATTTTTTCGAGGAGCTTGAAGAAACGCTTATCTTATCGGACATAGGTGCTGTGACAAGCGCAAATATCTGCGAGGCTTTAAGAAAAGAGGTAAAGGCTACAGGTACTACCGACCCTGCGGAAGTGAAGGGGCTGTTAAAGAAGATAATCGCCGGGATACTTGAGGGTGAAAACGAACTTATCCTTGATACGAAGCCGACAGTAATACTTGTTATAGGCGTAAACGGCGCAGGCAAGACGACTACTATAGGAAAGCTTGCATATAACCTTAAAAGCAGTGGCAAGAAGGTTGTCGTTGCGGCGGCGGATACGTTCCGTGCGGCTGCTATCGAACAGCTTGAGGTGTGGACACAGCGTGCCGGCGTTGACATTATAAAGCACTCGGAGGGAAGCGACCCTGCGGCTGTTGTGTTTGACGCTGTAAAGGCAGGCATTGCAAGAGATGCGGACGTTATTATATGCGATACGGCAGGCAGGCTTCACAACAAGAAGAACCTTATGGACGAACTTAAGAAGATAGCGAGAATAGTAAACAACAATGCGCCCGACAGCCGTGTTGAAACTCTGCTCGTGCTTGACGCTACAACGGGACAGAATGCGGTAAATCAGGCAAGACTGTTCAAGGAAACGGCTGATATAACGGGTATCGTTCTTACAAAGCTTGACGGAACGGCAAAAGGTGGTATAATAATACCTATAAAAGAGGAACTTGGTATACCTGTGAAGCTGGTCGGTGTGGGAGAGAAGATAGACGATCTGCAGCCGTTTGTACCACGGGATTATGTTGAAGCGCTGTTTGAATGACAGCCTGTATATGAAAGGACAATATATGAAACTGATTATTGCCTCAAACAACGAGGGCAAGATAAAAGAATTCAAAAAAATGCTGACACCTCTGGGATATGAGCCTGTTTCTATGAGGAAAGCGGGAATCAATATCGATATAGCGGAGGACGGAACGACCTTCAGCGAGAACGCTCATATAAAGGCGAAGACTATATATGACATGACGCATACGCCTGTACTTGCGGACGACAGCGGACTTTCAATAGAATTCTTAGGCGGTGCGCCGGGCATCTATTCGGCAAGATACGCAGGCGAGAACGCAACGAACGAGGACAGGATAAACAAGGTACTCGGTGAACTGAAGGGCGTTGACAAGCCGCTGAGAAACGCAAAATTCGTGTGTGCCTTATACTTTATCCGTGATGACGATTATGAGATATGTGTTACGGGTGAATGCGAGGGCTTTATCGGGGAGGAGCCTATAGGCGAAAACGGCTTCGGCTATGACCCGATATTCATGATAGACGATGATACAAGCATGGCTTGCCTTACGGACGAGGAAAAGAACAGGATAAGCCACAGGGCAAAAGCACTTGAAAAGCTGGCGGCTGAACTTAGCAAGAAGTAATGGATATAAAAGATCTACCCTATATTCTGACAGCGGCATACCTGATAATAATAAGCATAATCGGGTTTATACTGCCGCCTGTGGATAAGAGCAAAGCAAGGAAAAACAAATGGCGGATAAGAGAAAGGACGCTCTTTATCGTATCCGCACTCGGCGGCTCGGTCGCTATGTATATTTCGATGAGGATATTTCATCATAAGACAAAGCATAAGAGATTCATGATAGGGATACCGGTCATAATTATTCTGCAGCTTGGCGCTGTATTTGCGATATGGTATTTCTTTATGAGATAAAAGAAACGGAGAAAAGTAAATGGAGATAACAAGCAGACAAAGAGCAAGGCTCAAGAGCATCGCAAGTAACTATGATACTATCTTTCAGATAGGAAAGAACGCAATTTCGGACGAACTTATAAAGCAGCTTTCGGACGCACTGGAGGCAAGGGAGCTTATAAAGATAAGAGTTCTTGAAAACTGCGGATACAGTGCAAAGGAGCTTGCAGGTGAGATAGGCGAAAGGACAGACAGCATTGTTGTGCAGGTAATAGGCACTAAGATAGTTCTTTACAGGCAGAACAAGGACGCTAAGAAAAGGAAGATAGAATTAGATGATTAAGATAGGCGTATTCGGCGGTGCTTTCAACCCCGTTCACAACGGACATATAAATATGGTGAAAGAGGCTTTCGCCGACCTTAAACTTCAGAAAATGCTGATAATACCTACTTGTGTTTCACCTCACAAGAGCAACAAGGGGCTTATTGCTTTTGAGGACAGGGCTAAGATGTGTGAACTTGCCTTTGCAAAAGAAATTGAAGACGGCAAATTTGAGATAAGCGACATAGAAAAGCGTATGGGCGGTACAAGCTACACGATAAATACTATCCGTGAGCTTAAAAGACAGTACCCCGACGATGCTGTGTTCTATCTGATAATCGGCGGAGATATGCTGTTCTATTTTGACAAGTGGTATCGCTATGAGGCGCTTCTGGGCGAGTGCAAGGTGGTTGCCGCCGCAAGAGAAAACAGCGAATACAGCGATATGTGTGAATATGCCGCAGAAATGGGCAGGATAAAGGTGCTGAATCTTCATGTCACTGAGGTTAGCTCTACCGAAATCAGAGAGAAGCTGAAAAACGGTGAAAGTATAACAGGGCTTGTACCCGAAGCGGTTGAAGGCTATATAAAGGAACGTGGTCTGTATGTGTGAAAAGCAGGATAAGGACGAACAGCGTTATGCCGAAAAATATGCGGACTATGTGAAAATGCTGAAAAATACGCTCTCAAAGAAGCGTTTTACCCACAGTATGAATGTTGCGTCAATGTGTCTGGCACTTGCGAAAAAGCACGGCGGTGACGAGGAAAAGGCATATCTCGCAGGGCTTCTTCACGATATAAAGAAGGAGGAAACTCCGAATGCGATGAAATCGCAGGCGATACTGAGCAATATGGACGTGAGCGACGAGGAACTTTATACTCCGGCGCTGTGGCACGCTCCGGCAGGGGCATATCACATATCGAAAAATCTCGGTATAAAGGATATTGATATTCTGAATGCGGTGCGTTATCACACGGCAGGCAGGGCGGATATGTCGATGCTTGAAAAGATCGTTTACTTAGGAGATCTGACAAGCGTGGACAGAAGCTATAAGGATGTTGAAAAATATCGGGAGATGAGCTTTGAGAATCTTGACAACGCTATGTACAATGCGTTAAAATATTCAATAGGCGAAACGCTTGGTAAGGGCGGACTTATACCGCCGTGTACGATAGCGGGATATAATTTCTACACAAGGATAATGAAGGCTGAAAAAAGCACAGCAGAAAGGAAAAATCCGAAGAATGACTGATATAGAGATTCTGAAGGAGGGCATAAAGGCTCTCGATTCTAAGAAGGCAGATGATATAAGAATCCTCAAGGTGCGTGACCTTACGATACTTGCAAATTATTTTGTAATAGTAAGCGGTTCAAGCTCTACGCAGGTAAAGGCACTTGCGGACGAGGTGGATTTTAAGCTCGGTGAAAAGGGCGAAGAGCCAAAGTCCATAGACGGCAAGGCAAGCGGCAACTGGATAGTGCTTGACTATATAGATGTTGTTTTCCACGTTTTCTATAAGGAAACGAGAGATTTCTACGACCTTGAAAGGCTCTGGCAGGACGCTGAGGAAGTTGATGTAAAGCAGTTTCTTGATTGAAAATCGGAATAATCTGCAAGAATTTTTACGAAATTTTCAAAAATGTATTGACAAAGTCGGTACGATATTGTATAATACTAGCATACATCTTTATAAAATTTGTATGAGTTATAACCTGTGCCATTTGGCAAAGGGAGGGATATAGATGGCAGAAGTACGTTTAGGCAAAAATGAATCTTTAGATACAGCTCTCAAGCGTTTCAAGAGATCGTGTGCCAGAGACGGCGTCCTCGCAGAGGTTCGTAAAAGAGAACACTACGAAAAACCTTCGGTAAAGCGTAAGAAGAAATCCGAGGCTGCTCGTAAGCGCAAGTTTAAGTAATTAATTACTTACGGTAATAAAAGGCGGACAAGGTTAGCCTCATGCTGACGCTTTGTTCGCCTTTTAATTTTTTTTATTAAAGGATACGGTATGATTTTTAAACCGCAGATTTGGATAAATTCCGTCCTTGATATAGACGAGGACTTTCTTGATAAATATAATATAAAGGCGCTGGTGCTTGACCTTGACAACACGCTTTCGATGCACGGGAATCCTGCCGCCGAAAACGGCATACCCGAGTGGCTTGAGCATATGAAAAACATAGGAGTGCCGATGCGCATAGTGTCGAACAACACAAACAAGCGTGTAGCACCGCTTGCCAAAAAGCTGGGGCTTCCGTTTACGGCAAACGGCTGTAAACCGCTTACATTCGGCATATCAAAGGCTATAAAGATAATGGGCGTGCCGAAAAAACAGGTGGCTGTCGTGGGCGATCAGATATTCACGGATGTTATCGCAGGGAATATCAAGGGTGCGGTGTCGGTGCTTGTTGAGCCTTTCCATATGGAAAGTGCGTGGACGTTCAAGCTGAAAAGAAAAGCGGAGAGTTTGTTTTTCCACAGGGATTACTCGAAGCTGGAAACCAAGGAGAAAAAGTAATGGCTGTAAAATTCGGGCCGGGCGGCAATTCGCTGAGCTTCGGCAAGAGAAAATTTCCCGACGAGCTTCCGTCATATCTTGCATCTATGGGGCTTGACTGCTATGAGATTGAGTGCGGCAGGGGAGTCAGAATTGCGGCGGCGACCTATGAAAAGCTGCCTGCGCTTGCAAGCGGGAACAATATAACCGTAACGCTCCACGCTCCGTATTTCATCTCGCTGTCAAGCGTTGAGGCGGAAAAGCGTGACAACAGCGTGAATTATATTGCAGAATCGCTCAGGGCGGCGGATAAGCTGGGTGCGACAAAGGTCGTGGTGCATTCCGGCTCGTGTGCCAAGATGACGAGGGCGGAGGCACTGTATCTTGCGAAGCAGACGCTTGCAAAGGCGGTGGCTTTAAGACAGAGCGAGGGCTTGAAGGCGTTTATATGCCCTGAAACTATGGGCAAGATAAATCAGCTCGGAACGCTTGATGAGGTACTGGAGCTGTGTACTCTTGATGAAGAAATGCTCCCGTGTGTTGACTTCGGACATCTGAACGCAAGAACGCACGGCGAAATAAAGACGATAGATGATTATTCTGCGATGCTCGACAAAATCGAAAATTCGCTCGGACACGACAGGCTTTCACAGATGCACATACATTTCTCGAAGATAGAATATACAAACAGCGGAGAAAGACGGCACCTGACGTTTGCAGACGAGATTTACGGTCCGCAGTATGAGCCGCTGTGCGAGCTTCTGGCAAAGAGAAATCTAAACTGTACGGTTATATGCGAATCTGACGGAACACAGGCTGAGGATGCAAGCCTTATGAAAAAGGCTTATCTCGGCTATTTGAAATAAGGACGGAAAAAGAAAATGAAGATACTTGTAATGAACGGACCGAATTTAAACCTGCTCGGCGAGCGTGAGCCGTCTGTTTACGGCGACCATTCGCTTGCGGCGATAAACGAAAGGCTGAAGGAATGTGCCGAGAAAAACGGCGCAGAGATAGATTTCTTCCAGTCCAACCACGAGGGCGCATTGATAGACGCACTTCACGGGGCAAGAGCAAAATATAACTGCATTATCTTCAATGCAGGTGCATATACGCATTACAGCTATGCGATAAGGGACGCTATTGCGGCGATAAAGATACCTGTGATAGAGGTGCATATGTCGAACGTACACGCAAGAGAGGAATTCAGGCATCATTCGGTAATCTCTCCGGTATGCAAGGGTACTGTTGCGGGGTTTGGCGAAAAGAGCTATATGATGGCGCTTTTCTATGCGCTGAATATGGACTGATAAAGGCAATCAGGCAATACAGTTGATTTTCGGTTAATAATTAAGGGCTAAAATTATTATTTGGATAAATGCGGTCATAATCGCAGCGGAGGGGAAATATGGTTAATAACGGCGGTAATATAGCAAAGCTGGCAGACAAACTTTCGGATGAAAGACACGCCGCTCTGATAACATCGGATATAAGCAGGAGATATTTCTGCGGATTCACATCATCGGCGGGAATTATACTTGTCACAAAGGAAGCAAGCTATCTTCTGATCGATTTCCGCTACTTTGACAAAGCAAAGGAACGTGTCAGCGATTGCGAGGTAATATTGCTCGAAAACGCAAAGACCCAGCTTATGAACCTGCTTATAAAGCACGGTATAACCACTGTCAGCGTGGAGAGCGACGCTATGACGGTGACCGAGCTTGAAAAATACAAGGCAAACTATACGTTTGTCACCTTCGACAGCTCGTGCGGGTTATCGGAGATGATCGGGAAGATGAGAATAATAAAGACACCCGAAGAAATCGAGAAGATAGTAAAGGCACAGCGGATAGCCGAAAGAGCTTTTTCAAGACTGCTGCGTGACATAAAGCCGGGACAGACCGAAAAGCACGTTGCGGCACTGCTTGAATATTATATGGCTGAATACGGCTCGGACGGAAAATCGTTTGATACCATTGCGGCATCGGGCGTTAATTCTGCTTCACCTCACGCCGTACCTACGGATAAGAAGCTGGAAAACGGAGATTTTCTGACGCTTGACTTCGGTGCGACCTATGACGGATACCATTCGGATATGACAAGAACCATCGCTATAGGCAAGGTGACGGATGATATGAAGAAGATGTATGACGCTGTTCTTTTTGCTAATCTTGACGCTATGAAGGCGATAAGGGCGGATATAAGCGGAAAGGTGGCAGACAGTGTTGCAAGAAGCACTCTTGACGCATGGGGATTCGGCAAGTATTTCGGTCACGGGCTTGGTCACGGTGTAGGTCTTGAGATACACGAGGCACCGTCGGCATCACCTTCGTCACAGTATACGCTCAAGGAGGGTATGATACTGACAGTTGAGCCGGGTGCGTATATTTCGGGCAAATTCGGCGTAAGAATTGAAGATATGGTGGTTGTCACGAATGACGGCTGTCGTAACCTTACAAATACAACAAAGGATCTAATCATTATAGACTGATACGGAGGGATACATATGCTTACAGGCTTGTTTTTTGCGGTTTCGGGCTATCTGCTCGGAAGTATATTGTTTGCAAGCATTATTTCGAAGCTGTTTCACAAGGACATAATATCGAAAAGCCCCGACAAGAACTACGGAACGGCTAATGCGTTCCGTTACGGCGGAGTGTTGTGCGGTGCGCTGACGCTGCTTTGCGATATGGGAAAGGGCTTTCTGCCTGTGTTTATTTATATGCACACGGAAAATCCTTCGGAGGTCATGCTCCCTATCGTGCTTGTTGCGCCCGTGATAGGACATATACTGCCGATATTCTCGAAGTTTAAAGGCGGAAAGGCTATTGCGGTCACATTCGGCTCTCTTGCGGGTATGTGGCCCAACTGGACTACCGTACTGACGCTGTGCTTCTTCTTTATTCTTTTTATGACGCTGATAAAGATAACCCCTCACTGCTACTGCACTATTATCACCTACTGCTGCACAACGCTTGTATCGTTCTTTATAGAGCCTGTGAAGGCAGTGTCGATAGGTATGCTTATGATAACTATTGCCTGCTCGATAAAGATGCTCAGCGTTCCCGAAGAACGTGAGAAGTTCGATGTGAGATGGCTGTGGAAGCACTGATTTTATCGTGCGGTAAAAGAAGAACTGCTCGGGAGAGGTCATAATGCCGTGAAATGATAAGAAATCAGCACAGGTTTATTTCTTCATCGGCAATAATGACGGCAAAAAGGTATTGTGATATGAATATACAGATTTTCGGTAAAGCAAAGTGCTTTGACACAAAAAAGGCGGAGCGTTATTTCAAGGAACGCAGAATAAAGTTCCAGTCGATAGATCTATTATCCAAAGGTATGTCGAAGGGCGAGTTCAACAGCGTGTCGGCTGCTGTCGGCGGCTATGAAAAGCTCATCGACACTTCTTCAAAGGCATATAAGGACAGCACGCTGCAATATCTTGCGTATGAGGACGATAAAATAAAAAAGCTGCTTGAAAATCCTGCGATGTTCAAAACGCCGATAGTGCGAAACGGAAGGCAGGCAACGGTAGGATATTGTCCGGACGTGTGGAAAACGTGGGAATAAACGAGGGCTATACGTCCCAAAAACCGCATAACAAAGCCGTTTGAAAAAATAACGAAACTTTTTTCAAAAAAATTATAAAAAACGCTTGACAAATCACTCTAAAGCGTGTATAATATAATAGTCGCTTGAAGAGAGCACAAAAAACTTCGGCAAACGGAGTAAGGAAACAAGGTAATCTTGAGGGGTAACCTCAGGATGCAATATGGAAGCTTAGCTCAGCTGGGAGAGCATCTGCCTTACAAGCAGAGGGTCATAGGTTCGAGCCCTATAGTTTCCACCACCTTTCAAGGCGAAAGCCTTGACTCCTACGGCCTGGTAGTTCAGTTGGTTAGAACGCCGCCCTGTCACGGCGGAGGTCGTGGGTTCGAGTCCCATCCAGGTCGCCATTTTTAATGGATTTCTGCCTCTGTAGCTCAGTCGGTAGAGCAGAGGACTGAAAATCCTCGTGTCGTTGGTTCGATTCCGACCGGAGGCACCATAAGAAACGCAATAGCGTTTCTTATATAAGCGGATTTAGCTCATCTGGTAGAGCGCCACCTTGCCAAGGTGGAGGTAGCGAGTTCGAGCCTCGTAATCCGCTCCAATTTTTTTGGCGCTATAGCCAAGTGGTAAGGCATAGGTCTGCAACACCTTGATCCCCAGTTCAAATCTGGGTGGCGCCTCCATCAAAAAGAAAAGCACTTGCAATTTGCAGGTGCTTTTTTGTTTGTCCTTTTTATAGTACATATGGAATGCTATAATATGAACGTAAACAAAAATAAACCGGAGGTATAAAAACATGAGCAACGAAACATTTATGCTTACTAATGCAGATATGAATGCGGTGGTGCTTAAAGACGCCGGCTACATAAACAGGAGAGGCGCAAAGCTGTATGTAGAGGGTAATTACAGGTTCGCTGTTGAGTATTACAGGCTGGCGGCGGCAATGGGGGATATGAATGCGGTATCCAATCTCGGATACTGCTATCTTTACGGACGTGATATTGAGCAGAACACGTCTTTGGCAATAGCGTATTTCAAGACCGCCGCTGAAAACGGAGTTATTGATGCAATGTACAAGCTTGGCGATATATATTCCTCTGACAAGTGGAATGTGAAGGACGTGGAATTATCACTGTATTACTATAATATTGCGTTATTTCATTTGCTTGGAGAAGACGAGTGGGATGTTGAATCAATCGTATATTGTGAAGGATTCCAGAGATATCCCAGTCTCTGCTATGCACTTGGCAGAGAGATGTCAAGGGGCGGCAGAATGAATACCGATATAGTAATAGCATATCAGTTATTGAAGCACGCTGAGAAGGGATACCGTAAAGAGATAGACAACGGTGCGGTAATGTATGAATCGTCATACGAAGGCGTGAAGAAGCTTCTTGCCGATCCACAGTTTGATGGGATAAGTAAAGAGTATGACGCTTATTTCACGGGCGAAGATTATGACGAGGAAACGGAATAATCGCTGTGTCTGCGACTGAGTACATCGGAGATATATCAGCGTTGATATAAGATAAAAGCTGAGGCTTGAATTCATTGCGAATAAAAACGCACGGTGCAATCTTAACGGTTGCACCGTGCGTTTTTATATCTTTACTGCTTCAGGAAACGAAGCTCTCGCTTTTTTCGTTCAATATTACCGTGCCTTCTCTGCCGTCAACGGTCAGGCTGTCGCCTGTGCGTACATCGTTCAGCAAATCCCAGCCAAGTCCTACAATAACCGGAATATCGAGGCTCTTTGCGAGGATAGCAGAATGCGAATCGGACGAGCCGAAAGCCGTCAGAAAGCCCTGTGCGTTGTTTTCACAGAACTGTATTATTTCGCTGGGGAGGAAGTCCTCGGTGCAGATTATTTTGTTTGCTCCTGTTGCAAAATCCTTTGCGCTTTTTTGCTTTCTGCCGGAAAGAATGGAAACGAGCCTGTCGGATATATCGTGAATGTCGGCGGAACGTGCTTTCATATAATTGTCATCCATTGCGGCGAAGATTTTCGAAAAGTTGTAGGATGTAAGCGATACTGCGTATTCGGCGTTGACGTGCTGGGTAGAGATTATGCTTATGACGGCATCGCTGAAATCATCGTCAAGCGTCAGAACCATATGTATATCGAAGATTTTCGCAAGATGTTTTCCAACCTTGCTCACTGCCGTGTCACGCAGCTCGTGCAGCTGTTCAAGAGCTGTCTGCTGTGCCGCAGCGAACCGACCTGCTTCATCCTCTGCACTCGGCGTATGTATGCAGCTTACGGTGGTGATTTTTCTTTCAAATTTGAACGCCTGTCCGCTTACTGTTAATGCGTTCAGGCTTTTACCGCTTAATACTTTCATATCTACGCCTCCCTTCAAAAGAAATCGGGTACGGTAAAGTGCGGATTTAGCAGCGTTTTGGATTAAGTTTGTTGAAAATGCTCAATTATTTTTTAATCTTGCTTTTATTATAGTACAATTTTATCAAAAAATCAATAGAAAAAAAGGAAAAAATGAGCTGTTTTGGTGAATTTTTTGTTAAGGGGAGTGAATGGTGGGATTAAAAAAGCGGTACATTTTCGGTGTACCGTTTTGGGTTGTTGAAAAAGTCTTTTGCTTGATGTGCTTCTGTTATATCGTTCAGCTTCGGCTACGATAGTAGACTACCGATAGTTCTTTTTGTCAGACAGCACTTCTCGGGTTCGCTATTCGAATGGGTGCACCTGTCAATATTAACGAGGGAAAGAACCAAAGAGACTAGGTGCAAGTCTGAGCCTCGCTTACGCAAGGCTCGTGCACTCCGCTAAAGCTCCGCTGGACTTGACAGCCCAGTGAAGCAAAGCGAAACGTCCGAGTGCTTGCGTAAGCAAGACTCAGCCCTATACTCTTAGGTTCTCTCCCAAATCAGTTATTCCTCTTGAGCGACGTGAGGAGCGGGAGCATTGCTAAAGCAATGCTCAGCGTGGCTCCCTCTTTCCTTACTCACACCCCCACCCCGTCGGGGTGTTGGCTAAACTCGAATAACCACCTGAACATTGTATATCCTGTCAATGCAGGGACGCTTAACGCTACACGTCCGCAGGTTAGTACATATATCTCAGGTTAGTAGCGTTTTTTTGAAGGGTCAATGTTAGAGCAGTTGTACAGATACACTCACGAAAATATTAATTCCTTGTCAGCACGGAAAGTGTTTTCGGCGGTGTTGGCAATATATTTCACTGTGTGGTTTAATAATTATTGGTTTTTCGACAATCTGAAGCGGTACATTTTCGGTGTACCGCTTTTTTGGGGAAGGCTGTGGATTTTACACGGGATGTGATTTAAACTATTTATCGAACATACATCTTTTGAGAATGGCAATTATCTTCTGATATTCATCGGTCGCACGGGTCATAAGCTCTGCGGTCTTTTCAATATTGCCTGAACGCAGTTCTTCTGTGACAAGGGAGAACGCAGAGTACATTTTAGTGAACCCGAGGTTTGCCGAGATACCTTTCATTGTGTGGGCGGCCTTGAAAGCGGTTTCGGTATCACGGTTTTCAATTGCACGCAGAAGCCTTATATAATGCAGGTCGAACATAAATTCCTTTACCGCATTATATATTATCTTTTCATCGCAACCAAGACGGGAAAGCAGATCGTCATAGCTTTCGCCTGCAAGAAGGTAGCATTCTCTCAGTGAGAGATCCTTTTTGCCGGTGTATCCGGAAATTACGTTTTTCAGCTTTGACGAGTCTACGGGCTTTGTCAGATGCTCGTTCATTCCTGCGCTGCGTGACTTTTCCTTGTCATCGGTGAAAGCGTTTGCCGTAAGTGCGATTATAGGAACGGTGGCAACATCTGCACGTTCCATTGAGCGTATCGTCTTTGCTGCGGTGATGCCGTCTGTTCCCGGCATCATTATATCCATCAGCACAGCGTCTATGCTGTATTCTTCGGATAGCTCGAAAATCTCGATTGCTTCTTTGCCGTTCCACGCTTTTATGACGTTGGCACCCTCGTTTGTGAGGAGGAATTCGGTTATTTCCATATTCAGCCTGTTATCCTCTGCGAGCAGTATTGTAAGTCCTTCGAGCGAGATTTCTCCGACGGTGACTTTGCTCCTGTCGGTGCGTTCACACGAATTATCCGTTTCAAACGGCAGGCTTACTGTGAAGCAGGTGCCGATGTTCTTGCGGCTTACGCAATCGATCTTGCCGTTCATATTTTCGGTAAGCTTTTTGGCAATAGCAAGACCGAGTCCGGTACCCTGATAGAAGGTTCTGGCTTGATCGTTTTCCTGCATAAACGGCTCGAACATTACCTTCATAAAGTTTTCGCCCATACCGATGCCGTTGTCCTTACACGTTATATTTATAACAACCGTATCGGGAATTTTTTCGTCAAACTCGGATTCGCTGACGGAAACCTTTACATAGCCTCCGTTTTTGCCGTATTTTATGGCATTGCCTATGATATTCATCAGAATACGCTTGACGTGCAGAGGGCTTCCTATCAGCCTGTTGTGAAGGTTTTCGCAATGCTCAAAGGTAAGCGTGATGTTCTTTCGCTGAAGGTTATGCCCGTTAAGGACGGCAATCTCGTCAAACATCTCGTACAGGTCGAAGGGAACATGCTCAAGATAGGTTTCGCCGGATTCAAGCTTGCCCATATCAAGTACATCGTTTACAAGCTCAAGCAGATAGCCTGACGCAGTACGGATATTTTCTCTGCACTCTGCCTGCCTTTCGGCATCGTCGGCGTTCTTGTCGGCAATCTCCGTCATTCCCATTATAACGTTTATCGGCGTTCTTATATCGTGGCTCATTCTGCGTAAAAAGTCGCTCTTGGCGGCATTCGCACGTCTTGCTTCTTCGGCAGACTTCAGCAACTTTTCGTTGTATTTTTCCTCTGTAATATGACTTTCACGCAGGTGCCTTATGCTTATTACCCTGTAAATAAGGCTTGCGGCAAGGAAGAATATTATATAAAGCGATGTGAAAATAGAGGTGGCAGTCCAGCTTCCGATATAGACCTCCTTTGCGGGATAGTAAACGTAGACGTAGTAGCTTCTGCATTTATCCATACCGCCGTAATAAGCGCCGTAAGGGTCGGTTATCCTTACAAAATCGGCGTCATTGGTACTTTTTTCAGCAAAGCTGTTTATCACGGGGCATTCGGAAACTGTTTTACCCTTGTATAAATTGTTGTTTGTGGCTATAACCTTACTGCCGTCTGTCAGTATGATATGGCCGTTCATTGCAAGGTTGAAGCCGGAAAACAGAGAATCGAGAGTCAGCTGACCGTTATTGATAGTTTCTTTCGATTGCTTCAGATATGCGAATACGATTCCCTTTTTATCTTTTCTGGTGACTGCCGCAAAGTCGTAGCAGTAATCGCTTTCGCTGTCTGCGTCATACGGCAACGAGAAAAGTCTGTCTGAGTAGGTCTTCGATGTATCGATCGCAACGCTTGTCAGCTTTTTCTGCTTTATGTAATCCTGCCACACGTTATAGCCTGTATCATCGGTGTAATACTCATTTTCGGGTGTGCCGTTTTCGTCAAGCACTATAACTCCGGTGACGCCGAGATCTGCCACGAATTCTTTGAGTTTTTCGATGGAGCAATCGTTGAAATCCGCAATGTCACGGCTTATTTCCTGCGTCTTGTCGATTATCCTGAAAAGGCTCTTTGCAAGGTCGGACGCAGTTATTTCTTCATAGCGGATACACTGACTTCTGATATATTCTATTGTGCGGTCGGTCACGTTTTTTGCATTCGTTGTATTAATATATGAAAAAACGGAGAAAATCCCTGCCGCCAGAATTATTCCTATGACGGTTATAATAAAGATCGGCTTGCGAAAGTGCTTTTTGTGCTTTAATTTATTCAAGGGTTATACCTCCGAGTGCGGTATTTGGGTCAAGTCCGTATTTTACGGCGATCTTCGCCAGTGTGCCGTCATTTTTCATATCATAGAGCGTTGCTCTCAGCTTTTCGGGAAGTGCGGAGTCGTTGTCCTTTGCAAAGGCGATGCCCAGCTTTGACAGCAGAAGGCTTTCGTCAAGCAATCTGTATTTATTGTCCGACTCGTTTATGAAAACACGGAGCATATACTCGTGGCCTGCGACGGCATCAACATAATTCTTACGCAGGGCGGCAAAAATGTATTCGGTTCTGACAAAGCAGTAAAGTCCGCTTACCTGCGGAATATCGGCGCTATTTTGTGAGAGTATTTCTTCGGGCTTGGAGCTTGACTGCACGGCAACTTTTTTTCCGCTGAGGTCGGACAGAGCGTAGATATTGCTGTCGGCTCTGACGGCTACAGCCTGTCTGCTGTTCATATAAGGTCCGACCCATCGGTACTTGTCTTCTCTGCCGTTCATCGAAAAGCACCCCCACAGGCAATCGACCTTGCCGTCAGCGAGCATTTCATCCTTTTCGTCCCAGACAATGTTTTTAAACTGTGCCTTGTAGCCCATTCTGAGAAATGCCTCGCTTGCAATCTCCACGTCTATGCCTGCAGGATTGCCGTTTTTATCGCTGAAGTTGTACGGCTCGTATTCGTCACTGCCTATAATTATCACGGGCAGAGCGTCTGACGATACAGCGCTTTTATCGGAGCAGCCGCTTAATATGAAAGCCAAGCTTAAAACTGCGGCTGCGGTGCATTTTATGAATATTCTTGCCTGTGTCTTGAAATCAAATCTTTTCATAACTGAAAAACGGTCTGCCAACAGACCGCCGAACCCTTCTTGTTTTATAGAATACGCTTACGATAACCTTCTATCGACAGTTATCTTATAATACTATGGAAATTTTATCAGAAATCCGAGAATATGTCAAGATGAATTTGTAATAATATTACGGAAAATGTAAATAAAAGTCATAAATAAACATCGGAAATCTATACTGATTACAAAAGAAAATGCTTTTACACAGCCGTTTCAGACTATGTAAAAGCATTATTCGTTGTGATATAAGACAGTGTGCTGTGTAAAGGCACTCTGAAACTGCCCTTACGTCTTACTGTGCGGATGATTCGGACTTATTGCCTGCCTCTACTTTTACAGTATCCTTACCGTCTGCCTTATCTTCTGTCTTTTCCTTGCCCCAGCTGTCGAACATATCAATTACCTTGTCGTATGTTTCGTAGCATACAGAAGGTAATTTGCCCTTGCCGCCGTAAGCCTTTTCTGCAAGGCCGAAGCCCTTGATAAAAGCGTCCTTGAGAGAATCGGCGTACTTGCTGTTGTTGCCTGCGAGATTCTTTGCAAATTCGAACATACGCTTGGCTGTAGCTTCTGCTCCCCAGTAATCAGCACTGCTTTCCTTGTCGGTCACATCTTCGCTTTCGAACTTCTTTCCTGTTGCTTCTTCAATCTGGCTCTTAAGCTCTTCGGAAAGCTCTATTTGCTTTGCGTTTTTATTTGTTGTGCTTGATGCCTGATGAGAGATTATAGTTTCGACTACGCTTGCAAGGTGGTCTGCCTTTGACTGTGCGACAGTTCTGAACTGTGATCTGTCTGCGTTGTCGACCTCTTTTTTCTGTGCCGATTTCTTTGTATATGCGGGAGTGAAGGTGTCTTCGCTCTTTACATATTTGTCGGCGTTATCGGCTGTGAGGGTGCTTTTTGCCTTCTCCGTTGATGTCTGTACGCTTGTCTTTGGCGCTGTCTGAGCTGTGACAGCCGCCTGTTCTGCTACCTTTGCTATTTCCATATCAGTTAGTCCTTTCCTGATTATTAATCTAATTGTGAAACCGTATTGTAAGCTGTAACCGACATACAATATTCCTTATAATTAATATCGGCAGGAAAAAAGAAAAATTAAGTTTTTCAAAAAATTTGCGAAACAGTATTGACAAATCGTGTTGAAGTGGTTATACTGTTAATATAACACATAAACAGTTGGCAAATTCCGTGCAAAATTTACCGGATGTTGCTTAATCACGGCTTTTGTGTTATACTTGAATAAATGCGACAGACGGCAAGGATGGCGTTTATCGCAGAATACAGGAAGGAAACGAATACTGATATGTCGCTCGAAGTAAACGGAATATCCAAGCAATACGGTAATTTCACGGCACTTCATCCGCTCAGCTTTACACTTAGCGAGCCGGGTGTATATGCCTTGCTCGGAACAAACGGCGCAGGCAAGACTACCGCTATAAGAATAATACTCGGTATGCTCAGCCGCAACAGCGGCGAGGTGCTGTGGAACGGTAAGGCGTTATCGCCTGTCACGGAAAAAGTCGGATACCTGGCGGAAGAACGCGGGCTTTATCCGAAATACAAGATAAGCGAACAGCTGACCTACTTTGCAAAGCTGAGAGGTATGCGCAGTGCAGATATTGAAAAGTCGCTTGCGTACTGGTTCAAGCGGCTTGAACTAAGCGGCTATGAGGACAAGAGAGCAGAGCAGCTTTCAAAGGGTAATCAGCAGAAGGTACAGCTTGTGGCGGCGCTTGTCGCAGACCCTGAGCTTATCATACTTGATGAGCCGCTGAGCGGACTTGATCCTGTTAACGCCGATCTTTTCAAGAGCGTTATAAACGAGCAGATAGATAAGAAAAAGTATATAATCATGTCCTGCCACCAGATGCCCGTAATAGAAGAATTCTGCAAGGATATTACGATACTTCATCACGGTACGGCGGTATTGCAGGGCGACCTTAACAAGATAAAGAAAAGCTACGGCAGAGTGAACCTGTCGGTAAAGTGTGACGGCGATGTACTGCCGCTTGCCGCACAGTGCGGTCTTCTACCCGAAACGATAACTCCCGATAAGCTCACGTTTAAAATACAGTCGGAGGAGCAGGCAAAATCGCTTCTTAAAATGATTGTTGACAGCGGAATGCCGCTTGTGCGTTATGAGCTTCGAGAGCCGAGCCTGCATGAAATATTTGTTGAGAACATAGAAAGAGCCGACAAAGAGGCAGGAAGGAGTGACGAGGCGTGAAAACAGGTACATACGGTTGGAAAAGCGTATTTGCTTTTACTTTCAGACAGACGGCAAAGTCAAAGGCGTTCAAGGTAAGCTCGGTAATCATCATTGCGCTTGTTTTTGCAATTGCACTTCTTGCGGGAGTTCTCCCTGCGCTTATCGGAAGCCGTTCAACCTCTGATGACGGGGATATAACGGGTGACGGGGAAGCACTTGTCGGTACGGTATATTTTGCCGATACAACGGGAATAACAACGGGCAAGGATTATGAGGGCTTTTTATCCGGACTCGGCGTAAAAATCAATGATTGCGGCAAGGACGCAGATATTCAGTCGCTTACCGAAAAGGTGAAGGGCGAAAACAAGTCCCTGCTGATAGTTATCAGTGAAAACAAAATCGGGTATGATATTTACGCATCACGTCCGGGTGACGAATCGGTGTCATCGGGTACGGCGAACGGCTTCGGTGAAACCTTTAAAAGCGTTTTTGACAGCGTAAGATTGTCAAGGGCAGGGCTTACCGATGAGCAGATTGCGGCTGCCAACAAGACGGTTTCGGTCTACCAGTCGGTTGCGGGAGAGCCTACCGAAAATGATTTCGGCTTTGTGGTGAAAATGGTACTGCCTATGCTGTCCTCTATCGTACTGTTTATGCTTATCTTTATTTACGGTCAGATGGTTGCACAGTCGATAGCGCAGGAAAAGACATCGAAGGTAATGGAGCTTCTGCTGACATCTGTAAGACCGCTTGCGATAATTATCGGCAAGATACTTGCTATGGGCTCGCTTGCACTGATACAGTTTATGATGATCATTGCATCGGGCGTACTCGGAATCGTTGTTTCAACGCCTTTGTCTTCATCAATCATAGGCTCGTCTGAAGAAACGGGAGCAGTTACAAGTCAGCTTATGAATGAAGTAGGAAATGCACTCGGCGGTTTTTCGCCTGTTGTGATTGTGCTTATTATAGTCGTGTTCATAGTGGGATTTATATTCTTTGCGCTTATCGCAGGGCTTATAGGCGCTACGGTCAGCAGAATGGAAGACCTCAATGCCGCAATGCAGCCTATGTCGATAATAGGGGTACTCGGCTTCTATCTTGCTTATTTCCCGTCCACAATGGGCGGAGAGGCGAACACAATGGCGCTTGTATCATACTATCTGCCGATTTCCTCGCCGTTCTCGATTCCCTCGGCACTGCTGACAGGGGCGATAGATATACCTCAGGCGCTTCTTGCCGTACTGGTCCTGTGCGTGTTCGTGGTGCTTATGGCACTGCTGGTTGCCCGTGTGTATGAGCAGATAATACTGCACACAGGCAACAGACTTAAGTTAGGCGATATTTTAGGACTGGTAAAGAGCAAGTGATTTCCCGAAAGAAAAGTAAAATATGTATAGCGTGAAAAATCTGATTAAAGTAATGTCATATTTTGCCACCGCCGTGATTTTTATTACGGCGGTATCGCTGTTTGCTATGCAGGGAGATGACGGCAGGGCTTATGCGGCGGATGCGGTAGCGTCAATAAGCGTGACACCGATACAATCTGTGCTTGATGTTTCGGACAGGCGCACTGTCTACCGTTATGACGACAGCATGGGTAAATACAGTCAGATAAGCTATTATGACGTTTACGATTATGATAAAATAAAGCTGACGGTAGACTACGGCGGTTACAGCCGAAGCTATACAGGAAGCGAAATCACCGCACTGACCGCTACGCTCGGAGCTCCGCTTGTCATTTCGGACGGGCAGAGTGAAAGTGTGTGGGGGAACGGTCGGCACACCGTAACATATACGCTCGGCACGAAAAGCGCAAAAGTGGTTTTCACGGTAGCGGCAACAAGGATAAAGTCGCTGTCGGTCACTCCGATGTATACTATCAATGCAATCTGTAACGTGAAGGGCGATTACAGGGCGGTCGCAGACGAGAACGGCAACATATCGCAACGCTTTGAATATGACTTAGCAGGATATGACTACAACGTAAAAATAATCTACACGGACGGTACGACGGTCAGCTGTAACGCCGCCGATTTAAAGCAGATAACGGGGTATGAGCCTAAGTTTTCGCAAGGGGATAAGGCGCTCTCTGTGGGTGTTAACACGGGCTATTGCACTGTAGGGGGAATTACGGCGGAGTTTTCGTTCAACGTTATCGAAAATCCTGTAAAGAGCGTATCGCTGTATATGACCGGCGGTGCGGATTCGCTTACAGCGGGAAATGACGGGTACTATGCAAAGAAAAGCAACGGCAGTACATATTTCAGATTTATTTACAACAAAACGAAAATCAGGGCGAAGGTCATTTATACAAACGGAAGTACGGCGGATTATCCGATAGGCGAACTTTGCGCCAAGCTGCACGGTCGGCTTGAAATAAGCGATACGCAAAGCGTTCTGCCGTGGGCGGCAGGTACTGTCACACTGCCTGCAAAAATAAACGGTATAAGTACGTCACTTACGCTGAAAATAACAGGAGTGATACCTCCCTGTAATGTGGGCGGTCTTGCCTGTGACAGTTCTTCGGACGATTCGCTGACGGTTTCGTGGGATACCGACCCTTCTGCAGACGGCTACACAGCCGAGATATACAAGGGCGGTCGATGGGTATCGCTTTCGGTGTCGAGCAGCGGAAATAAGGCGAGAGCATCGGCACACGCTTTACAGGGCGGATCAAAGTATAAGTTCAGAGTGAGGGCATACAGAAGGTCGGGAAGCGACACGATGTACAGCGACTACGCTTACATATCCGCATATACATTGCCTTCGGCCGTTTCGGGACTTAAGGCGGGTAACAGCTCGGCTTCTTCTGTCAGCCTCAGCTGGAGCAAATCTTCTTATGCGGACGGCTATACTGCCGAAATATATAAGGGCGGACAGTGGACGAAACTCACTGTATCATCCGGCGGAAATTCAGCGTCATGCACTGCATCTTCGCTACAGAGCGGAGCAAAGTACAAGTTCAGGGTAAGAGCATATAAAAATGCGGACGGTAAAATTCTGTACAGCGATTATGCTTATATTTCCGCCTATACTCTGATAAACGAAACCGTAAAATTCTATAAGGCAGAGGCTACAAAGAACACTGTAACGATAAGCTGGTACAAAGGTTCTTATGACGCATATACAGCGGAGGTCTATAAGGACGGACGGTGGACGAAGCTCACTGTGACTGTCGGCAACGGTACGGCAAAATGCACCGCAACCGCACTTCAGAGCGGATCGGCGTACAAGTTCAGAATAAAGGGCTATAAGAAAAGCGGTGAAGATACGCTTTACAGCATATACAGCTATATTTCGGTCAATACGCTGAAATAAGATAAATGAAAGGAATTTTGAGATGGAAATTATTGTAGCGGTAGATGAAAACTACGGGATAGGCAAGGACGGCGACCTGCTCGCACATCTTTCGCCGGATCTGAAAAGGCTGAAGGCTATGACGGTCGGAAACATAATAGTTATGGGAAGCAAGACCTATATGAGCTTTCCTAAGCGACCTCTTCCCGACAGGGAGAACCTTATAATCACGCACCACCCGGAAAACTATCCCGGAATTAAGTGCTTTACCGGTGTGGATGAGTTTCTGGAATACTCGAAAACGGCGGATAAGCCGATATTCGTACTTGGCGGAGGGAGCGTATATGAACAGCTTCTGCCTTATTGCGAAAAGGCACATATAACAAAGATCCTTCACAGCTTTGAGGCGGATACGTTCTTCCCGAATCTTGATAATAATCCGGACTGGGAGAAGGAAAGCGAGGAGGAAATCATCACAGGTGAGAAATACCCGTTCAGGTATGTGACGTATGTCCGCAGAAAAAAATAAATCTTTTTGTGGAAAGCTGTGATTTTGTGTCACAAGCACCACTTTCTCTATATCTTGTTGCTGTCGCTTTGAGATATACAATATGTTGAAAAGTAACAATAAATATCATGTTCAGCCCTTGTTTCAAGGGCTGTTTTTTGTGCAAAATACACTAAATTCAAAAACTGCATTTAGATACTTTTTTGGAGCAAATGATAAAATTTCCACTTGAAATTTTTTTCTGTGGGCTGTATAATATAAATGTACACTTTTTGACACTTTGGTGGGGCTTTGGACACTTATTTTTCATTGAAATTCAACTTTTCTGAAAAATGTGCAGGGTCGCACCTCTTCGGCGTATCTTTTTGTGAAAGGAGGGACAGGCTCGTGATAGGCGAATTCAAATCTACACTTGATGCAAAGGGCAGAATGAACATACCGCTTAAACTCCGTGAAGAAATGGGAAACGATCTTGTCCTTGCGAAAACAATAGGTACAGCCTGCATAAAGGTGTATTCAAAAGAGGACTGGCAGAAGCTGGTTGCCAGAATAAATGAGCTTCCGCAGGTGAAAACTCAGAGTATAAAACGATTTTTATTCGGCAGTGCTTATGAGATTTCGGCGGACAAGCAGGGAAGAGTTTCTGTTCCTCAGCCGCTCAGAGAGTACGCAACGCTGACCGCTGATGTTGTGGTAGTCGGACTTGAGGGTACTGCGGAAATATGGGATAAAGCTTCGTGGGTAAAGTTCAACGAGAACACAAACAACGAGGATCTGACAGAGCTTGCGCTTGAGCTTGGAATATAAACGGGAGGAAATATGAGCGAAAAACCTATTCATATACCCGTTTTGCTGAGTGAAACGATAGAATCGCTTGATATAAAGCCCGACGGTATTTATGTTGACTGTACGATAGGCTTTGCGGGACATTCGTCCGAGATAGCAAAGCGTCTTACAACGGGCAGGCTTATCGGCTTTGACCGTGATCCCGACGCTGTAAAGGCGGCGGAGGAAAAGCTGAAGGACTATCCGCACACGCTTATCAACAGGAAATTTTCGACGTTTGACGAAAGTCTTGACGAAATCGGAGTCGGCAAGGTTGACGGGGTGCTGATGGACCTCGGAGTTTCATCGTATCAGCTTGATACGGCTGAGAGAGGATTTTCCTATCACGAGGACGCACCTCTTGATATGAGAATGAGCAAGAGCGGTCTTAGCGCCTATGATGTTGTTAACGAATACAGCAAGGAACAGCTGGAAAAGATACTTTTCGAGTACGGCGAGGAGAAATTCGCACACGGCATAGTAAGCGGTATACTTAAAGCGAGAGAAGCCGCACCGATAAAGACAACGCTGGAGCTTGCCGAGATAGTAAAAAGGAACGTACCGCTGAAGGTCCGCAAGGAGAAGAACCCTTGCAAAAAGACCTTTCAGGCGATAAGAATAGAAGTAAACGGTGAACTTGACGAACTGAAAAAAGGAATGTCGGAGGCTTTTGAAAGGCTTAAGGCAGGAGGAAGGCTCGCAATTATCACCTTCCATTCGATAGAGGACAGGATAGTAAAAAATACATTCAGAGAATATTGCACAGGTTGTACCTGTCCGCCGGATTTTCCTGTTTGCGTATGCGGAAAGAAACCGAGAGGCAGAACGGTTTACAGAAAGCCGGTAACCGCAAGCGAAGAGGAACTTGCGGTGAACAACCGATCAAGAAGTGCAAAACTCAGAGTAATAGAGAAACTTTAATAAGGGGGAATAATAATGACAACACCGCACAACAGAACAAGTACGGCTTATGATATGTCCTTGTTCGACACGTCAAAAAGAAAAGAACAGCAGACTCCCGAAAAGAAACCGGAACTTAAGGTCGCTACGTCTTCCGTTGCAAAATCAGGCAGACCTGTGGCAGTGGCAGTAATAGGCGCAGTTTTCCTCGCAGTGTTTGTAATGTTCTTATACAGCAAGGCCGCACTAAGCGAGGTCAATCTGAAGATAAGCAACGAAACGCAGGCGTTATCGGACGCACAGAGCATAAATACCGCACTGAGCAATCAGCTGAGCGGATCGGTTTCGCTTGAGAATGTTGAGCAATACGCAGTCAGTGAACTCGGTATGCAGAAGGTCAGCGCATCGCAGGAAAGATACGTTGAGATGAATACCGGAAACATGACTGAAACAGCGAAGAATGATAATGACAATATCTTTGTCACTGTTCAGGACTGGTTTAACGGGATTTTAGAATATCTCGGATTTTAGGGCATATAAATGAACAAGCAGGGCTCCTTTCCACGTTGATACGGCTGTGTTTACGAGGAAAGGATAATGCTTTTTTATCGAAAGTAATTTTTATTGCTTGAATCATCGGCGGCTTTTGCCGTTATCTCATTTTACCGGCAAGGAGAAATCTATGGACTTAAAGCTCACGCAAGGCATGAAAAAACGCATACTGGTTATTCTGGTGGCATTGTGTATAGGTGTCACAGGCATTGTCAGCGGTGTGCTGTTCAAGGTTTCGGTCATTGACAGCAAAGAACTGTCTGCAATGGCTACCGATCAGCAACAGAGCAGCTTTGACATAAAGGCGAAGCGTGGAACGATATATGACCGCAACAACAAGGTTCTGGCACAAAGCGCTACCGTGTGGGATGTTATCATTTCGCCGGGCGACATTGAAAAAAACGAGCCTGAGAACCGTGAGTTTATATGCAAGGGGATAAGCGAGATACTCGGCGTTAAATATGAAACGCTGACGGAAGCGTGCAAGGACACTTCTTCACGCTATTATGTGGTCAAGAAGAAGGTGGACCGCAGTACCGTTGAAAAAATCAACAACTTCGTACTGAAGAACAACCTTAACCGTTATTCCGTTTACACTGTTGAAAACAGTGAGAGGAGCTATCCTAACGGAACTCTTGCGGCAAGCGTTCTGGGATTTGTAAACGAGAATGAAGAGGGCTACGGCATCGAGGCGTACTACAATTCGTATCTTAAGGGTACGGACGGCAGAGTTATCACAACGACAGACGCTCACGGAAACGCAATGCCTTATGACTATTCCGCACGCTATTCGGCAAAGGACGGCAACAGCCTTGTGCTGACTATTGACGAAACGCTTCAGTATTATCTTGAAAAGAATCTTGAGATAACGGTGTCACAGCATAAGCTGGCGAACCGCAGTACAGGAATTATTATGAATGCGAAAACGGGCGCTATTGTGGCAATGGCGACATCGCCCGGATTCGATCCGAACGATCCGTCATATGTTTACTTTGAAAGCGACAGGCTGACGCTTGCCAAGATGTCGGCGGACAAGAAGACCGAAGAGGAAATACTTGCTAAAAAGCAGGAGATATGGGGAAAGCAGTGGCAGAACAAGGCGGTCAGCGAACTGTATATCCCGGGTTCGGTATTCAAGATGTTCACCTGCGCTTCCGCACTTGAGGAGGAAGTCGTATCGCTTGACAGCACATTCGAATGCTCAGGCATCGCAGATGTTGCGGGAACAAAGATAAGATGCTGGAACATAGGCGGTCACGGTGTATCAAATCTTACAGAGGCGATGATCCGCTCGTGCAACCCTGCGTTTATAAAGATAGGTCAGCTTCTCGGAGTGGAGAAGTTCAGCAAATATTTCGAGGCATTCGGCTTTACCGAAAAGACGGGAATAGATCTGCCGGGCGAGGCAGATTCGCTGTATGTGAAAGAGTCGGATATGGGGATAGTTGAGCTTTCCAGCTCGGCATTCGGTCAGACGACAAAGGTTACGCCCATACAGATGGTTACAGCGGCGGCTGCTGTCGTAAACGGCGGTAAGCTTGTCACACCCTATGTTGTGGATAAGATAATAGACAGTGACGGAAATGTCGTGAAGTCTGCACAGACGGTGGTAAGACGTCAGGTAATAAGCGAAGAAACAAGCGCAACGATGCGTAAGATACTTGAGGACGTTGTAACCGCAAACGGCGGCGGTAACGCATATATGAGCGGCTATCGCATTGGCGGCAAGAGCGGTACTTCAGAGAAGATAGACGATTACAACAGCGGAAAGACACCGGAACTGAGATATGTTGCGACATTCTGCGCCATAGTGCCGATAGACGACCCCGAATATGTTATGCTTGTCGTATGCGACGAGCCTACATCGGGATATATCTACGGCAGTGCAATAGCGGCGCCCGTAGTATCGGCTGTGTTCAAGGAAGGCCTTGAATATATGGGAATATATCCTCAGTATACGGCTGACGAACTTGCACAGCAGGATGTTACAGTTCCGTGGGTCGGAGGATATAACAGTATAAGAGCGGAGGCACAGCTTACAGCCGCAGGACTTAAGGCAGAGTACATAGGCAGTACGGACGGTACAGAGGTAACAGGTCAGGTGCCGTCGGCAGGTACGGTTATGCCGAGCGGAAGCACGGTAATGCTGTATATGGGAGATATTCCGTTATCGGATTACAGAATGTCTACGGTGCCGTATGTAATAGGAATGACGGTCGAAGAAGCAAACAAGGCACTGAGCGAGGCAGGACTCAACATAAGTATTACCGGTGCGGCAACGGGAAGCGAAGCAAAGGCGGTAAGCCAGAGCGTTAATTCCGGACTGGTGGTATACAGAGGATCTGTTATAGAGGTCAATTTCCTTGTAAACAACGAAACGGGCTGATGCTTTCGGCTATTCGATCTTTCTGACAGGAGTGGGTATTATCAGGCTGTATGAAATTTGTCCCGAAGCTGAAAAGGCAGGGACCCAAAATGCGGTTGTAACGGGTGTTACCGATAACACCGCAGAGGTTAAGCAGGGCAGTATATTTGTCTGTGTAAAGGGCGCAAGGTTTGACGGTCACAGCGCTGCGGCTGAAATGCTTTCAAAGGGTGCTGTTATGATAGTCACCGACCACGATATAAAGTGCGGAAAACAGCTTGTTACGGATAACACGAGGCTGTGCCTTGCAAGGCTGCTGAACAGCTTTTACGGTAAGCCTTCGGAGAAGCTCGGACTGCTTGCGGTCACGGGAACTAACGGCAAGACCACTACGGCGCATTTTGTAAAGCATATTCTTACCACGCTCGGTAAGAAGTGCGGATGTGTAGGCACGGCGGGAAACGATACCTGTTCGGGCAAGCTTAAGCCGTCACAGCACGGCACTCCTACCGTACCGAGAGCGACTGTTCTGTATTCGTGGCTTGGAGAAATGGTGAGCAACGGCGCAGATTACTGCGTTATGGAGGCAAGCTCGCAGGCTCTTGACCAGTACCGTATAGGCGATGAAAGGATAGCGGTCGCAGGATTTACGAATCTTACCCGTGATCACCTTGATTATCACGGTACGATGGAGAATTATTTTCAGGCAAAACGGCGCGTTTTCACAATGTGCAAAACTGCTGTAATAAATATTGACGACGAATACGGCAAAAGGCTTGTGCAGGAGTTTTCCGATATTGCCGTAACCTACAGTGCCGAAGGCAATGCCGATTATCATGCGGAATTTATCAGGATGAATGCAACGGGATGCTCGTATATGCTTGTAAATGAGCGTGAGAAAACCGCTTGCCGTGTTGATATGAATATGACGGGGCTGTATAACGTTCAGAACTCGCTGTGTGCCATAGCGATGGTGACGGCTCTCGGATTTGATATGACGGAATGTGCAAAGGCACTTTCGGATCTTGACGGTGTTGACGGGAGAATGAACGTTGTCTACAGAGGCGATTTTACCGTAATAACAGACTATGCTCATACCGATGATGCACTTATAAAGGTGCTGTCAACGCTTAAACCTTTGACGAAGGGCAGACTTATCTGCGTGTTCGGTGCGGCAGGCGACAGGGACAAGGAAAAGCGTCCGATGATGGCAAAGGCGGCTGAGGATAACGCAGATATTCTTGTTATCACCTCCGATAATCCGGCTCACGAGAATCCCGATGAAATAATCAGGGAGGTAATGACGGGCATAAGCGGTAAAAAGCCGTGCAGATGTATCACAGACAGACGTGAGGCTATAGCCTATGCGCTTGATACCGCCCGTAAGGACGATGTTATAATCCTTTGCGGCAAGGGTCACGAAACCTATCAGATAATCGGTGACGAGTATCTGCCGTTTTCCGAGAAGGAAATAGTTAAAGATATAATGAAGAGGAAGGAAAACTGATTTATGAATATTCCCGCTACCGTTATAACCGCAGTGCTTTGCTTCGGAATTACCGCACTGCTCGGATTTGTGGCAATACCTGCACTGAGAAAACTGAAATTCGGTCAGACGATACTTGATATAGGTCCTGCCTGGCATAAGTCGAAAAACGGCACGCCTACAATGGGCGGCGTTATGTTCATTGCAGGCGTTGTTATCTCGTTTGCGGCAGGCATTGCGATAATGTGGGCAAGCGGTGCAATAATTATGGACGATGTAGGCTCGCAGAACCTTGCAAAGGCTATATCGGCTGTTGTGATGGCTCTTATGTTCGGCTTTGTCGGATTTGTGGACGATCTTATAAAGGTCAAGAAGAAGCAGAACGAGGGTCTGAAGCCCATGCAGAAGATAATAATGCAGGTGCTTATCATCGCCGCATTCTTTACCTCTCACGTTATCGCAGGAGATACCTCTACTGTTATCAATTTCCCGTTTTTAGGACAGGTGGATTTCGGAATCTTCTACTATATAGTAATGGGACTCGGCATACTGTATCTTGTAAATGCGGTCAATCTTACAGACGGAATTGACGGGCTTTGCTCATCGGTAACGCTTGTTTACTGCGGTGCGTATGTGCTTATCTGCTCGCTTGTAGGTATGGGTGAGATGGGTCTTGTTGCGGCGGCGGCAGGTGCCGGCTGTCTCGGCTTTATGGTGTGGAATCTTCATCCTGCAAAGGTAATGATGGGCGACACAGGCTCAATGTTCTTAGGCGGTATAGTTACCGCTGTCGGAATAGGCACGGGAACGGAATTCGTAATGGTCATCTGCTGTGCGGTTTATATCTGGGAAGCACTTTCTGTTATGATACAGATGACTTACTATAAGCTGACAAAGGGCAAGCGCCTTTTCAAGATGACACCTATACATCACAGCTTCGAGATGAGCGGCTGGAAAGAGGGCAAGATCGTAATGGTGTTCTCGGCTATCGAACTGTTTGCCTGCGTAGTCGGAGTGTTACTTCAGTATTTCGGCAACTGATTAAAATATATCGAAAGGGGGATTGTCCGTGTCGGATAAAAAAGGTCTTAGCTATGAGCAGCGAAAAGCAATGTATGAGCAGAATATCCGTGACACAGACGGAAAGCGACACATTGACAAGCTGCGTGACGATACACATACCAACAACGCAAATAATAACGGAAGTAAAAAGAATGATCCCTCAAAAAGACGCAGAGCGGAAAGAATACAGCTTACTCCGCCCGTAAGGGAAACAATACCGGAGCAAAAGGCTGAGCCTGCCCCGGAAAAGAGAATAAAGAAAGAAAAGAAGCACAAAAGCGGAAGATTCAAAAAGTGGTGGAAAAATATTCCCGCCGCACCGGTGATGGAATATGTTCCGAACGCAAAGCGTGGAAGATTCGATATGCCGCTGTTCACTGTAGTGATAATACTGCTTGTTATGGGTATTATCATGATGTCCTCCGCAAGCTACGCCTACGCTTTACAGGAGGAAGGCAACAGCTTTGCCTACGCACAAAAACAGCTTGTTGCGGCGGTGGTCGGATTTGTCGTGATGATAATCCTGTCACGCATAGATTATCGTATGTGGGCAAGGCCGTTCAAAATGATCGGCAAAAAGAAGGATTTTGACAACGGCAACGGTCTTAATCCTGCAATGGCGTTTTTCGGATTCAGCGTTATACTTATGATACTGGTTATCTTCAAGGGCGACGCTGTTGCGGACGCAAAGAGATGGATAACTATAGCGGGCGTGCAGATACAGCCGTCGGAACTTTTGAAAATAGCATCTATCCTGCTTGTAGCATATCTCCTTCAGAGAAATTACGAACGCAGGAAGGAAAGAATACTCGGCTGTCTGCTGTATCTTTGCCTTATGGGAATTATATGTGTGCTTTGCTATGCGCAAAGACACGTTTCCGCTATGATAATCTTCTGTGTGCTGATATACGCAATGATGATAGTCGGTGAGTGCAACGCAAAGGGTCTGATCCTGCTTGCCGTGCTTGCCGTAGTCGGAGTGCTTATAATGTACTATGTTGTACAGTGGGACTATATAACGGAAAGAGTGCAGGGCTGGCTTGATCCTTTCTCGGATATGGGAAAATCGACTTACCAGACTTCGCAGTCACTTATAACTATAGGTTCGGGCAACCTGTTCGGACTGGGACTCGGTAACTCAAGGCAGAAATATTACTACCTGCCCGAAAGCCAGAATGACTTTGTTTTCTCGATAATATGCGAGGAGCTTGGATTCTTCGGCGGTATGACGGTAATTCTTCTGTTTGTGCTTTTTGAGGTGAGAGGATTTTTCATTGCGGCAAGGGCAAAGGATAAGTTCGGCTCGCTGGTGGCATTCGGAATTACTTTGCAGATAGGTCTGCAGGCTATCCTTAATATAGCGGTTGCCTGCAATGCGATACCGAATACCGGTATTTCGCTCCCGTTCTTCAGCTACGGCAGAAGCGCATTGCTGACACAGCTGGCTGAGGTAGGAATACTGCTCAGTATATCCAAAGACGCAAACACCTGATTTACTGCTTGTGAAAGGAAAAGAATATGAACGTTGCATTTGCCGCAGGCGGTACGGGCGGACATATAAACCCGGCGCTTGCCATAGCGGATAAGCTGAAGGAAGTATTTCCCGATACAAATATACTGTTTATCGGCTCTCCCGACGGGCTTGAAGCAAAGCTTGTGAAAAAGGCGGGATATGATTTTGCATCGGTAAAAATGGCAGGTATCCAGCGTAAGCTGACACCGCATAATATAAAGCTGAATGTTCAGGCTGTGCATTATTATCTCAGCGCAGGAAAGCGTATTAAAAAGATATTTGACGACTTTTCGCCCGACCTTGTTATCGGAACGGGCGGATATGTCACGGGTACGGTGCTGAAAACGGCGATAAAATGCGGAATAAAAACCGCACTTCATGAAAGTAACTCTCTTCCGGGTGTATCGGTAAAGATGCTTGCGCCGAAGGCTGACCTTGTGATGCTCGGTACGGAAGATGCAAAAAAGCATCTCGGCGAATGCAAAAAATGCGTGGTAACGGGAAATCCGCTGAGAAACAATATTCCGATAGAGGAAAAGTCTGCGGCAAGGAAAAGGCTCGGTCTTCCCGATTGTCTGACTATACTTTCCGCAGGAGGAAGCCAGGGCGCTTCAAGGCTCAATGAGGCAGTTGTACAGCTGCTTGCTTATGAGCAGAAAAAGGGTAACATAAATCACATACACGGCTACGGAAAGCACGGCAGGGATACGTTCATGCAAAGCCTTGAGGATAACGGGGTGGACGCAGGAAATCCTCACTTTATCATAAAGGAATATATTGACAATATGTATACCTGTATGTGCGCAAGCGACCTTATTATAACAAGAGCCGGAGCGATGACGCTGACGGAAATAATGGCGATAGGCAGGGCATCAGTGCTTATACCGTATCCGTATGCGGCTGAAAATCACCAGTATTACAATGCACTTACATTGCAGAATGCAAACGCAGGCAGGATAATTGACGACAAGGAGCTTACAGGCAGTGTGCTTATCGACACTGTGAACAGGCTTGCGGACGACCCCGAACTGCTTAAACTTATGAGCGAAAATGCCGCAAAGCTGCCAAAGCGTGATGCGGCAGGCATAATTCTCCGTGAGATAACGGAGCTTATGGGAATAAAGTAAAGATTTCACCTTATTATCCTTAGTAGCATAATATGAAGAAAAGCTATGAGAGGGTGATAATTTGGATAAACAGAAGCTGATAATAAACGGCGCCCGCAAAATCGAGGGCGAACTTTCGCTCCACGGTGCAAAGAATGCGGCACTGCCGATACTTGCGGCAACGGTGCTGATAAAAGACGGGGAAAGTGTAATACATAACTGTCCCAGACTTACCGATGTTGATGCGGCACTGCGTATACTTTCGCATATAGGCGTTAAATGCAGGCGCAGCGGCAGTACCGTTATATCGGACGCTTGTGCAATAGGCAACTGTGAGATACCGGTAAGGCTGATGCGTGAAATGCGTTCTTCGATAGTTTTTCTCGGTTCGGTGCTTGGCAGGACGGGACATTGCAGAATGTCATATCCCGGAGGGTGCGAACTGGGACCGAGACCGATAGACCTGCACCTGTCGGCACTTCGCAGTATGGGTGCAGTGATTGAGGAAACGCACGGTTTTCTTGACTGCTCGGCACCTAAAGGGCTTAATGGCACGGAAATATCGCTTTCGTTCCCGTCGGTTGGCGCTACAGAGAATATTATGCTTGCGGCGGTGACCGCAAACGGTGTTACTGTGGTGGAAGGTGCGGCGAAAGAGCCTGAGATAACCGACCTTGCTGGATTTCTGACGGCTTGCGGAGCGCAAATAAGCGGTGCAGGCACTGACAGGATAGTTATCAGAGGCAAGGAAAAGCTCTGCGGAGCGGAGCATAGCGTGATGCCCGACAGGATAGCGGCGGTGACTTATATGTGCTGTGCGGCTGTAACAGGCGGTGAGCTTATCCTGAGCAGTGCGGATATTGGGCATATCGGGGCTGTCGTACCGGTTTTTAAGGAAATGGGATGCAGAGTATATTCATTCGGCAAGGACAGCATTTATATCAAAGCGCCGGAAAGGCTGAAGGCTCCGCATACTATAAGGACGATGCCGTATCCGTATTTTCCGACAGACGCACAGGCGCCGCTTATGGCTGTATGCACTGTGGCGGACGGAACTGCGGTGTTTGTGGAAAATATATTCGATAACCGCTATCGTCATGTGAGCGAGCTTCTTCGTATGGGGGCTAAAATCAAGACGGAGGGCAGAGTTGCTGTGGTGCAGGGAGTGCGACGTCTTTCTGCGGCGGAGCTGGTTTCTCCCGATCTCAGAGGAGGGGCGGCACTGGTCATTGCGGCTCTGTGTGCGGAAGGAACATCGACAATAGGCGGTATATCACATATCGACAGAGGATATGAGGCAATAGAGAAATCGCTTTACAGCGTGGGAGCAGACATCAGAAGAATTTAAAAGAAGGAGGTGCGAAAATGGCTGACACAATAAAAAGAGATAAAAGCGGTATGTGGACAGAAATGCCGCCTTCGGCAAAGAACCGCAAGCCTGACGTAAGACAGCCGATACCCGCACCCGTACCGGAAAACAATAACAGCAACAGCAAAGCAGGAAAAAAGAGCGATAAGAAAAAAGCGGACAAAAAAGCGGTAAAGCAGGCGAAAAAGAAAAAGGATACAAGAAAACAGCCTGCGGCTTATAACAGGCATGAGCGGACGGATAACAAAACAGCCAGTCCTGATAGGCGAGACAGCCCGATGCCGAGCTTTTTAAGCGAGAATACACGCACCGATATTCCTGTAGTGAAGCCTGTGGATATACAAAACAGGGTACTGCGCAACAAGCCCCGTTCAAAGTCGGACAGGAAAGAAAAGAAACGCAGAAAGCGCCTTTCGGCGTACATTGTATATTATGTGATATTCGGTATTCTGGCGGCAGTAATACTGGCGGTGCTTTCGACAACCGTACTGTTCAATCTGTCAAAGTACAGGATAACAGGCGACACGGTGTATACCGAACAGCAGATAATAGACGCCGCAGGGGTAAACACGGGAGATAATCTGATACTTATGGATGTGGGTGCGGTAAGACAGCGGCTTATCGACAAGCTCCCTTATGTAGATAAGGTCGAGGTCAGACGCAATATATTCACCTGTGCGCTTGAAATAAATCTGAATCCTGCAACCGCAATAGCGAATGTGAAGAAAAACAATGTTTATTATCTTGTAAGTGAGAACGGCAGAATAATGAACGCTAATCTTAAAACACCCGATAAGAAATGCGTTGTGGTGACGGGCTTCGATCCTGAATATGCTTCATCGGGAGATTTCCTGTCGGTAACAGATGAGGGCAGCAGAAATATGCTGAGCAAGCTGTTAAGGGCGGTCAAGACATATGACGGAATCGACGATGAGGACGAATATGAGGCTCAGCAGAAATACGAAAATGTATTTATGCTTATCGGGCTTTGCAAGGATGTAGGAATAAGCGAACACATCACAACGATAGATATTACAAGTATATACAGCATCAAACTCACTTATGACAACAAGCTGACGCTTGAGCTGGGCGATGTCACAGACGCCGCACTTAAACTGACGGTGGCGAAGAATCTTATCGAAAAGGGCGAGTTTGACGGTGAAAAGGGAACTCTTATTCTTTCGCAGCTGAGCGAAAACGCATATAATATGAAGGTCACATTCAGACCCGATTATGAAGACACAAGCAGTAAGGACGATACGAGCAAGGATGATACGAGCGGAGGTAACACAAACAGCGGCGGCGAAACATCATCCGAACCCGAACCTGTTCCGGGAGATACTACAGATCCCGAAGAACCTGCCGAATAAGAGTTAAAAACGCAAGATATTGTGGTAATTTTAAAGCGTTATTCAAATTATGATGATATTTTTTAACAAAACGCTTGCAATTACAATACGAATCTGTTAAAATATTATAGTAGACAGTTTTATCTGTAAATAAAACGGAGGAATGCAAAAATGAGCTTTGAATTCGATGAAGAAGAGTTTGAGCGTGACGTCAAGATAAAAGTTGTAGGCGTTGGCGGCGGCGGCGGAAACGCAGTAGAGAACATGGTCAGAAACAACGTCGAAGGCGTTGACTTTATCATAGTAAACACGGATGTAGCGGCACTTAAGGCTAAGGACGGCAGTGCTATGGAGCGTGTGCAGATAGGCAGAAAGACCACCAAGGGTCGTGGTGCAGGCGGAAAACCTCCCGTTGCGGCTGAATCTGCAAAGGAAAACAGCGATGATATTGAGGAAGCACTGAACGGTGCATCTCTTGTATTTGTTGCCGCAGGTATGGGCGGCGGTACAGGCACAGGTGCGGCTCCCGTTATTGCGGAAATTGCAAAGAAGAAAGGTATACTTACTGTCGGCGTAGTTACAAAGCCCTTTGAATTTGAAAGAGAGTACAAGATGAATCTTGCTCTCCAGGGCATTGCGGAGCTGAGAAAGTACGTTGACGCACTTATAATCGTGCCTAATCAGAAGCTGCTTTCCATTAAGGAAAAGAACATTTCTATCAAGGCGGCTTATGCAATGGTGGATAATGTGCTTTATCAGGCTGTAAAGGGTATTTCGGATCTTATCACACACGACGGCTTTATCAACATAGACTTTGAGGACGTAAGATCTACTCTTGAGGGTGCAGGCGACGCACATATGGCTATAGGTCACGGCTCAGGTGATACGAGAGCTGAGGAGGCTGTAGCTGAGGTCGTTAACAGTCCGCTGCTTGAAACATCCATCAAGAATGCAGGAAAGCTGCTTGTTAATCTTACTATGTCTGAGGATACGCCTCTTGATGACGCTGAAAAGGTAATGCAGTTACTTACACAGTCGGCTTCAAAGGATGTACAGGTTATACACGGTGTTGACTTTGACAGCGATCTTAAGGATGAGATGGTTATTACCGTTATCGCTACCTGCTTTAAGGACAGCGAGGGTCATTCTATGATTACATCTGATGAGGCTGTGGCAAAGACAGTTCTCGCTTCTACTCCCACAGAGGATACAGGCTCGGAAAAATCGGCGGATAACTCTTTCACGGAATCCCTTATTTTCCCCGAAACACCTGCAAATGCAGGGGAGTCCGGTGATGACGATCCTTTCACGGAGCTTTCGGCACTTCTGAACAACAGAGGTAACTGATAATTAAGTTAATATGATTGCTCTCGTCTTTATGACGGGAGCAATTTTTGTGTATGATAATGAATTGATGATACAAGCGGTTTACTGACGAAAAAATCCACTGCCCGAAAGCAGTGGATTCAGTTTGTAGAAAAAGTCTGTATTTATAAAAATAGAGCAAATTCTCTATCCCTATAAGAACGCTTTGTGGGCTTTGCGTCCTGCAAAGCCTTTGGGCGTTCTATCTCGGCATCCTTGCCGAACCCCCAAACCCCTTTCCCCAGGAAAGGGGCTATATTACTGGGGCTACCGCCCCTAGACCCTGTCGGGGGCTTCGCCCCTGCGACCCCATTTTTAATATTTATAAGCGGTTTACTGACGAAAAAATCCACTGCCCGAAGGAAGTGGATTTTTGTGTTTTACATATCGGTTTAAGCCGTCTTATTCGCTTCTCAGTGCGAGGACGGGATCTTTCTTAGCCGCATAGTGTGAGGGGATAAGTCCTGCTATAAGTGTAAGGAGCATACTGATAATTACCAGTATTACTGCGCCCTGCCACGGCAGTACGCACATACCTGAAATGCCTGTGAGGTTGTAAACTATAGCGTTTGCGGGGATAAGCAGAAGCAGAGTTACTCCGATACCGATAGCGCCTGCGGCAAAGCCGACAATAAGCGTTTCTGCGTTGAACACACGGGAAATATCTCTCTTGCTTGCGCCCATAGCACGAAGTATGCCGATCTCCTTTGTACGCTCAAGAACGGAAATGTAGGTGATGATGCCTATCATTATAGATGATACGACAAGCGAGATCGCTACAAAGGCGATAAGGATAACGCTTATTGCGTCGATTATCGTTGATACCGAGGTCATCATCAGTCCGACAATATCCGTATACTCAATCTTGAGGTTTTCGTTGCCGTCGGCTTTGACTTTATCGTTATAAGTGCTGATGATTTCTTCGATTTTTTCCTTTGCGTCAAAGTCCTTCGGATAGATGCTTATCATACTCGGCTCGTCAAGAGAAGCGACACCTAAAAGCGTCATATTACCGTCATAGGTAGCTTCGGATTCGTTGCTCATCTGCTTTGCGAAAGCGTCGGCTATCTGCTGTTCGGTCATGCCCATCTGCTGTGCCTGCTGAAGCTGTGACATAATTTCTGCCTGCTTTTCCTCGGGCAGTGTTGCGATATATGCCTTTATATCATCCATTGTGACAGCCTTTTTATCCTCGTCCTTTGCAAATTCCTTGCCGGTGAAAATATCAGTGTCGGGAGAATTTTTCTGCTCCTTTACAACCTCGCTGTCATTTACCTTGTTTACAAGATACTCTGTAAGAGCGTGGGTGTAGCCTATTGCGGATGAAGAGCTTGACGACATAATGCTGTTCTCTTCGGGCTTTATAATACCGACAACCTTTATAGGCTCGGCATCCTCGACAACCTTTGTCATATAAATCTTGTCATCGCTCTTGTCTGTCCAGATACCGTTTTCCTTTTCGTAGAATTCGGGGTTCGTCACAAGTCTGAATTCAAGTCCGAGAAGCTCATCGTAGGTGTAGGTCTGTAATTTGCTTGTGAAGTCGACCTTTTCGTTATTGTTGCTCATAGCGCTTTTTACTGCATTGATAAGCTCGTCGCTGTCCATAAGTCCCATACAGTAAAGGCTGTAGTCGGAAATCTCGTTATCCTTGTTTACCATTACGACAACTTCATTGTAAGCACTAGGCATTCTTCCTGCAAGCACCTTGTACTGCTCGTTTAACAGCTTATCATTGTCAAGAAGCTCTGTCCAGGTGTCATAGCTTGTGCTTACAACGTTGCTCATAAGCTGTGAGTCGTACATTGCGTTAGTCATACCCATATCTTCAAACAGGGTAGCGGGGTTTACCTGAATTATGCCTTTATCCTTATCGTTCCTGAAAATATTGAGCGGTGTGGAATAGCCGTACTTTATATCGCTGACATAATCGTTTATTTCTTTTCCGTCATTTTCAAGATAGGATTTAAAGCTCTTTAAATCATTGGATTTAAGCTGGGTGAGCATGGAATTTACCATACTGCCCATTATATTGTTTGAATGTATCTTGCCGTCATCGGTGCCGTCGCTCTTGTTTTCCTTCATCATTGACGTCATCATAGAGGTCATATCCATAGAGTTGCGTGAAATGGATATGGGGTAGCTTGCGAGCGTTTCCTCCTCGACCGATTTAATATAAAGCTGTGCGCCGCTCGATATTGACAGGATAAGCGCTATGCCGATAATACCTATGCTTCCTGCAAAAGAGGTCATAAACGTTCTGCCCTTTTTGGTCATAAGATTATTAAGGCTGAGCGACAGAGCGGTAAGGTAGGACATTGACGGCTTCTTCGCCTTCTTTCCCTTGCCCTTTTTATTCTCGATAGGCTCGACAATGTTACGGTCATAAGGGTTTGTGTCATCGACTACCTTACCGTCAAGAAGTCTTATTATTCTGTTTGAATATTTTTCGGCAAGCTCGGGGTTATGCGTTACCATAATTATCAGCTTATCTTTGGATATTTCCTTTAAAAGCTCCATTATCTGAACGCTGGTTTCGCTGTCAAGCGCACCTGTCGGCTCATCGGCAAGAAGTATATCGGGGTCGTTTACAAGCGCTCTTGCGATGGCAACTCTCTGCATCTGACCGCCCGACATCTGATTGGGCTTCTTTTTCAGCTGGTCGCCAAGTCCGACCTTAACAAGCGCTTCCTTTGCTCTTTGTCTTCTTTCGGATTTTGACACGCCCGACAAGGTCAGTGCAAGCTCGACATTTGAAAGCACCGTCTGGTGCGGTATCAGATTATAGCTCTGGAATACGAATCCGATCGAGTGATTGCGGTATGTATCCCAATCTGCGCTTTTGAATTCCTTTGTGGATTTTCCGCCGATGATAAGGTCGCCATCGGTGTATCTGTCAAGACCGCCTATAATGTTTAAAAGCGTGGTCTTGCCGCATCCCGACTGACCGAGTACAGACACGAACTCGCTTTCACGGAAGTCAATGCTGACGCCTCTGAGTGCGTGGACCTTTTCGTTTCCGATTTTATAATCCTTTGTTATGTTTTTCAGTTGTAGCATCGTTTTGTCCTTTTCGTAAAGTTTTAAATAATGGGTATAAGATTATTTTATATCCTGTATCAAACAATATTTCGGCTTATTTTAAGCCTGCTGTGTTAACGGTATTTAAACTTTTCTTTTTCTTATCTTCTTTTTCGTTTTCTTTGTTTTCAACAGGGAGATAGACGGTGAACTGTGTTCCCTTGTTAAGCTCGCTTTTAACACGAATCCTTCCTCCGCACAGCTCAACGATACGCTTTACCATAGCAAGACCCAGCCCGTTGCCGCCTGTTGCGTGTGAGCTGTCGCCCTGATAGAATTTCTCGAAAATACGTTCTGCGGTGGCTTTATCCATTCCTATGCCGTTATCGGTGACACGCACACGGATTTCATTGCTGTTCTTCGGGTTTATGTCAAGGCGTATCTCAATAGTACCGCCGTCCTGAGTGTATTTTATAGCGTTGCCTATAACGTTCAGCCATACTTGCTTCAGCATTTCGCTGTTGCCGTAATAGTTAAGCTCGCAAAGCTCGGGGATTACCTCCTGATTCTTTGCGCCCCACTGGCTCTGTAACTGCAGAACGCATCTGCGAAGCTCCTCGTCAAGAGAGAACTCCTTCTTATCGGTGATTATCTCCTGGTTTTCCAGCTTGTTCAGCATAAGGATATTGCTCGACATATTTATGAGCCGTTGCGATTCGTTTATGATTATGTCGATATATTCATCCTCCTGCTCCTTTGTAAGACCGCCTTTTTTAAGCTGTTTTGCAAAGCCGTATACGGAAACCATAGGAGTTTTGAATTCGTGTGAGAAGTCGTTTATGAAGTCGTTTCTGAAAAGCTCGGTATTGCCAAGCTCCTTTACCATTATGTTGAAATTCTCCTGTATATGCGAAAGCTCGCTGTTTCCGTTTTCCTCAAGTCTTACCGAAAAATCGCCTTTTGAAACCCTGAGCAGACCCTCCTTGAGATCGTTTAGCGGACGGAGAAGTATGCCTGACAGCATCGCAGACAGTATACTGCCGATAATTACGCACGAGCAGAGCATTATCAGTGGCATAAGCATAGGTACTACCTCAATATGCTTCATCAGACCGAAAGCATTGAGGATATTATAGATCATCACGCAGATAATACCTGCGGATACCATTATGAAAAATACGAACAACACAACATAAGCGTTTATCGAGCGTAAACGCTTTTCTTCATCGCTTATTCTCTTGTGCATTTTATTCCTCCGTTTTAAGTCAATGCTGTTTCAGCACAGCCTTGTAGCCAAGCCCTCTGACAGTTACTATCTCGAAATCCTCGTTGTCACGGAAACGCTCACGCAGACGGTTGATATGTACGTCAATCGTTCTTTCATCGGTTTCGGTTTCCATATCCCACAGCTCGTCCATAAGCTGACGGCGTGTAAATATTTTGTTCTGATAGCTGAGCAATTTGAACAGCAGCATAAATTCCTTGTTGGGAAGCTCGTGGGTGACACCGCCGCAGGTAACTGTAAGCGCATCGTAGTCAAGCACGGTATTGCCTGCGTGGAGCTTATGCTCGTTGGCAATGTTACTGCGGCGCAGGAGTGCGGATATGCGAAGGAGCATTTCCTCGTCATCAACGGGCTTTACCATATAATCGTCCGTTCCTGCACGGAACCCCGCAATTTTATCAGCCGAGGTTTCTCTTGCGGTCACCATAAGAACAGGGGTGTTGCAACCGCCCTCACGAAGCGTTTTAACAAATTCGTAGCCGTCCATACGGGGCATCATTACGTCAAGCAGGATAAGATCAACGTGCTGTCTGTCGAGTATGTCAAGTGCGTCTATGCCGTCAACGGCAGGTACCGGCTCGTAGCCGTTCTGCTTAAGCACTGTGCACATCAGTTTTCTTGTGTTTGTATCATCTTCCGCAACCATTATATGAAACATATTATTTCCTCCGTTTCTTTAACCGGTGTTAATTACTTATATTATAGTTTTCTTCATTTAACCGAATATAAACCGCCTGCCGCTTGCCGATATAAACAAATACGCCCTTGCCGCAGATTGTTTCTGCGTTACGCAAAGGCATATTTATATCAGCTTGTAGAAAAAGTACGGTTTTAATAAAATAGATTAAGTTTTCAATCCCTATCCCCAAACCCCTTTCCCTCGGAAAGGGGCTGAGTGTGGGGCTGCCGCCCTCACCCCGCTTGGGGCTTCGCCCCAAACCCCATTTTAAAATTGTATAGATTTATCTACAGGCTGATTTATAAATCAGATATTCAGCAGATATGACAGTGTATCGCCTATTTCTCCGAGTGCGTTTTCAGGCGTCATACCGACAAGAACATCGGTCGCTCCGTGTTCAACGCAGAAGGAAGCAACGTTGAAGTTGCAATAGCGCACATCTATGACATATATTTCACTGAACGATGACGTGAGGCAGGGTATCATTGCGCTGGGGTAATCGTCTTTAAGCACAACAAGAACTCTGTCATTCTTTACATCGGTGGTGATATGCTTTATATAGCTGTCGGCAACCATATAAAGACTGTAGAACGAGCTTGCGCTGTAGTCTGATGCGGGCATCAGCGGATATTCGAACTGATACTCATAATCTGCATTGTAATACTCGGTGGTATAGTCGTTCTTGGGTACATAATAAGTGAATGTTTCGCCCTCATACATAAGGCCGTCATAATTTGTTGCGGCATATACGGAGCCTAAGCAATCCTTCTCGTATTTATCGTAATCGGACAGCTTTGCGAATTTTACATCTGCGGATTTGGCAAAGCTCTGAGCGACATAATATGCGCCAAGCTGCTGCCAGTGGCAGTCACGCAGGAAGAAAATATTCTCCTTCTGGTGAGGCAAAAGAGCATCCATAGCATCTATGACCTTGACATCCTTGCTCAGCATATTTGAAATATATACGGAGTCGCTAAGCTCGGTATACTGAGCCTTCTGAAGCTGGGAGGGGGTTATGAATGTATTCTGCGTCAAAGCGAGCAGGCTGTAGACGTTTGCACCGGGAAGCGCTTTTGCAAGCGAATTTACCGTGTTGGCATAGTCCTCCGCATTTTCACGTTTGCCACTGTAAATCTGTGCGCCGTATATGGTGTCGCCGCTTTGATAAACAAGCTGTGAGCCTTCTTCGAAAAGCACCTGTGCATTCGGGTCGGAGGGCTCTGTATATGTGTTTTCGGGCTTAGGCGAATTACTGCTTTCATCGGACTTTGAACCGGTTTCGCTTTGCTGATTTCCTGAAGAAGAATCATTCTTACTTTCGGTTTCGGGGGCGCTTGAGGGAGCGTCACTTGAAGTGTCCGACGGTGCAGGGGTAACGATAACGATAGGCTTTGTTGACGCAGTTGTAACCTCGGTCTGAGATGAACCGCTGTTTACCTGTGTGACATTGCCTTTAATCTCAGCGCCGTTCAGCGAGAATCCGAAAAGCGAGCGGAAGCCTGCGCCGATAGACTTGAAGGTATCTCTGAACGGTACGGTATCATTGAAGAAATAGCTTATATCCTCTGTGTATTTACCGCTCCAGTAAGCGTCCCATGTAAACTCAGGGAAGGTGGCAAGGTTACGCTTTTCGGCTTCGGATATGGTAGGGCGCGGCAATACAAGCAGACCGATTGCCACAGCCGCAAAGAATGTGGTGCATACACCGATGTTTATTCTGACGGCAAGCTTCTTTTTACGCTCGGAATCGGAACTGCTTTCGGGCTGTACCTTATCTTCCTTGTCCTGCTTTTCGGGCTTTACTCTGATTTGCTTTGTGCTTTCTGAGTTTTTTTTGCCTTTCGTGGCTTTTACGGAATGAGTATCTTCGCTTTTTGCGGCTCTGACAGGCTTTTCGTGTTTTGCTTTCTTAGGCTCGTGGCTTTTCTGGGATTCCATCTTCCGACGGTATATCTCGTTAAGCTCCTCAAGCTCCTTATCATCAATATGGTCTGACAATGTTACTCACTCCTTTCTCAGAACTGCCAGTAGATAAACGGGTTGTTGGTGGCGTTTACAAGCAGGATGCTGCTCAGTGCAAATACCGCAACATTAAGCACCGTCTGACCTACAGAGGTTGCAAGGTAAAGATTTTTGCTTTCTAATTTTTTCTTGAGTGCGGGGATAACAGGCATACACAGCACTACGCTGACGATGAAAAGCCAAGCGTTAGCTGTCATATTCTGCATCGAAATCTTGTCTGTGAACGAGTTTCCGTTAAGTCCGACAAGGTTTCCGAGGAATGTGCCGAGCTTGCCTAAATCGGTAAAGTAGAATATGCCGAAGCCGACAACAACCACTATCGTATTGTAAATATGTGCAACAGCCTTAGGCATCTTTCTCATATTCTTGTTGCCTATGGTACGTTCTATCAGAATGAACAGTCCGAAGTAAAGACCCCAGATTATATAGTTCCAGTTTGCGCCGTGCCAGAAGCCTGTGCAGAACCATACAAGAAAGAGGTTGAGGTATTTTCTTCTCTTACCGAAGATAGGAACATACAGCAGGTAGTCACGGAAGAATGTACCGAGCGAGATGTGCCATCTCTGCCAGAACTCAGTGATATTCTTGCTGACAAACGGATAACGGAAGTTTTCGTCAAAGTGGAAGCCGAATATACGTCCAAGACCTATGGCTATATCGGAATATCCGGAGAAGTCGAAGTAAACCTGCATAGCGTAGACTATTACCGTGTACCACGTTCCGACAACGGACAAAGACGCAAGATCGCCGGTCTTGAAGAACGTATCAACAATAGTGCTGAGGTTGTTTGCAAGGATGACCTTTTTACCAAGACCCATGCAGATTCGTGTAATACCCTCGCTTACATCGGCAGAGGTTATAACTCTGTTGTCTATCTCGTTTTCGATTACGGCATAGCGGACAATGGGACCTGCAACGAGCTGTGGGAACATCGAAATGTACATAAGCAACTTATACCAGCTTCTCTGCACCTTTATCTTGCCCCAGTAGCAGTCGAGGATATAAGAGATAATCTGGAATGTGAAGAAGCTGATGCCTATTGGCATTTCAATATGCGGAACGGGCAAATCCACAGGGCTTATTGCATTGAAGTTTTCGACAAGGAAGCCTGTATACTTGAAGAACACAAGAAGTCCTATATCGAACACAAGCGTACAGGCGGTCACTGCTGTAGCTTTTTTAGTGTCACGGAACTTATCTATCAGAAGTCCGCCGACATAGTTTACGGTAACGCTTCCTATAAGCAGGAATACCCACACCGGCTCGCCCCATGCGTAGAATATCATTGAGAATACGATAAGCACCCAGTTTCGATATACTGTTTTACGGCAGATGAAATATGCTATAAAGCACAGAGCCATAAAGAAGTACAGAAAAAATAAATCGGCGAATATCAACTGTATCGTCCTTTCTTTTGCAGCTTTTAGTATCTGTGATTTTTTGTCTGCCTGATTTGAGGCAGACCCTAATCAGTATAATTATACTATATCCGAGCCTGTATGTCAATTTATAAACTGCATAACTGTGATGTTTTTCGGTACTGCGAAATATAAGGTTAACAGCCGGCGGTTATGGAGTGGGAGGCGGAAAAAGTGATGCCGTTTCTGTGCCAGCCATACAACAAACCCCCGAAACCGTGATGTAAAACGGTTTCGGGGGTGGAGGTTATTCCCACTCCTAAGTGCAAAACAGACTTTAACTGTTTTGCACTTAGGAATTTTAACTTGATTTGCTTTAATTTGGTACAGATTATCTTAATTCTTTGAGGTATTTCTGCTTTTGCTATCAAATAGCTATCACGAGGGTGCTATCATATGCAACATATACTTAATTGTTTATTATCGCATATTATTTCTGTAATAATAAAATATTTTATACCATTTCTTTTTATCTAATTATATTTAACTTTTCTAATATCCACACAATTAGTCCTCGATGCGTCGTTAAACATTCGATAATTATAACCGCACTTATTAATGTAATTCCCCAGATTATTGACCAAATGGCAATACCCTTAATAACGCTTTTTTTTGTTTCGTTCAATAACTTATCATCATCAAAAGCTTCTTCTATTTCAGCGGACGATAGCACGCCTTTATAGTTATCTTTAATACAGAAATAAGCATATTGAGATTTCTTAATTTTAAACCTTGTCTCAAATATACAGATTATCAAATAAAAAAATGAACCAATAACAAAAATTTCAATTACATATATTGTCTCTTTCGTGAAAATATTTTCCCATTTTTGAGTGTTCCCAATACGATTTAACACTACCGTAAAAAGAAACCCGAATATCGCAAGTAAGTTATTCTTAAATTTAGTTAGAATTGAAGTTGCATATTCTCCCACCTGACCTACAGTTTCTTTAATAAACTTTGCAATATCTCTCTTTAAATTTATATACTGATCAACGTTATTATGCAAATATAAGTTGTAATTTGTCTTAATAGCCTCAAAAACAGTATCATCTAGACACAATATTGATTCATATTTGCAATATAATGTTATTACATTATGCACTATCAAAGTTTTGTCTGTCGAATTTCCGTCTGTGTAAATCCAAGTATAAATATTTTGCCATTTCTCATCCCCACAGATAGAATCGATAGGTATTTCATAATTAATTGTACGTTGTCCGTTAATTTGAATATGAATTATATCAGTTGTAAGCGATGAAGATGATGAAACATATGCAATTGACAAAATCGTAGCAATTTTATTAAATAAAGGCTGTAAACGCAAATCGTTTTGAATAACACCTTGTATAATGAAATCATCCGGAATTAATTCAAAAAGATTCATATTGTAAAAAGAAGAATTACTTTTGCAATCTTCTAATCGTGAAATTCGGTCAACAGATGGAATAAATGTTGCCTTTTTAGTTGACGTAAACGCTATAGTCTTTGTTGACAATGAAATATCATAATCGAAAACTTCAAAAATCAAACTTGTTCGAGTCGAAAGATGAGAAGAAAACCATCTCATTACTTCGCTGACAGGTCTTGATAGCAAATCATTTGAAAATGTTTCGTACGAATAAATTGAGAATATGTTGTTTTCAACTGTTTTATCAATCTGAATACTAATTTTTATATTATCACCATTTTGCATTTCTCCAATAAATTCAGAATATTTTTTGGTATCAACGCAATCATTTGTAAGCGTTATCATATCATCGCTGTCATTCATTAATAAAATTTTTAAAGAGTCACGCTTTGGTACATTTTCTATGATTTTATTGAATATTTCGACAGAGGGAAGTTTATCAAAAATGATGTCAAAACATGTTTCAACAGTATCTAAACGCTCTTTAACATCAATATTTATACCGCTAAATACTTCGTTAATAATTGAAAACAAGCCCACAACAATCCTCCCCTTTATATATAAAAACTATTGATGTTTACTTGTTTAAATAGTTTTCTATCCTAAATCGATTGAAAGTATTGTCATTAGTAGATCTAATACGGATGTACTTAATGCCATTCTCTTCAACTGACTGTACAGTATTAACTATGTCTTCAATATTGCTATTGACTTTTAATTCTATACCCTCCGTTATCGGATATACCTTTCTTACACGAGCATTAATAACATTACCAACAGGAGAAAACTGTTTATCAAAATTTCTTTTCTGTGGAAGTTCCAACATTTTGTTCTTTAGATTATTAATTTTTTCGTTTGTCACATAATCTGGATCTACAGGTTGATAATGTTCTAACACCGAATTTATCATATTATTATAATCAATATGATTATTATTTTTGAAATATCCAATAAAATGGTTACGAATGATAGTGTGATCAGGGCTTGCTACACCTTTGAAATTCTGATTCAATGTTGCCTCTATAGCTTTAAACGCCTTTAGAGTATTAGATTCATCACTATTCATTTCTTCAAATTCAAGAAAACCATCGCTCCAATATTTTGCAATAGTATTTGAATAAATTTTCGAAAAAAACTCTATGCTGTTTAAATCTGAAATATCAATAAGACACGACTTCCATATGGTTTTTTTGTCCTTTGAAAAACCAGTTTTAAACGAAAAATCTGAATCATCAACCCACTCGCTATGTTCAACTTTAGCAAGAAGATATGTATAATTTTTTTCATCATTAGAAAGTAATAAAGCTTGAATAAGACTTCCTTTTTGAACATTTGTTTGAGTTCGTGATATTTGTTCTTGTGCTTCTGTTTCTTTTAACAAAAGTCTTTTAGCTATAGTTTCCATTTTGGATAATACAGTGTCATCATCAGAAAGATTATTACATATAGAAATGACACAACTGATTACCTCTGTAGAATTAGAACGTGTTTTATACTCACGCACAGAATCATTGTCACTTATATGGTTTATCAAATCAGTAACATAAGATTCGAATTCAGCTGGAATATCTCTTGCAATGACGCTACTATTCTCATAATCTATAATGTGAATTGCTTTTTGAATTATTTTCATTATAAACACTCCTAAATTTACTTATATTTGCTTCAACAATGTTCCATTATACCACTCGTGTGGCGGTAAATTTGAACTAAACGCCGTTTCAAATATAGGATATAGCTCCTTATATGTTTTTCTGTTTGATACAATCTTTTTCAATTCAGATGTCTGCAAAGGAATTATTTTCATTCCTGCTATAGACTTTGAATAGTCTTGTGGATCATAAAATGGCGTCGTTTTTCTGCTACGAAAATCAGAAATAACATTTATGTTGAGATGCATTTTCAATATAACTATTCTACAAATATATTTTGTCTATGGTATCTCATATTAACCATCATTTCGTTTGAAGGGCTATTAAAATATATCTTATTTGTGTCAATATTGATTCTAGAAGCATTTTCATAACTTAGTTTATTAGATATCAGAATCTTCATATTATCATCAAAAGTAATTAACCCAATATCAAAAAGCTTATCATATAATGGGGATAATAATAGTCCGTTTTCCGAACTTAATCGTTCGTAATTTGAAGCTGAACGCCAAGGCTTAATATGACTTGCTAATAACAAACGGTTATCATTAATTCCGGTGATTATACAATGCTCATATTTTTGTATTATCCTATCTCTGAAGATTCCTTGACCAATTCTAGATTTTATTATCATTTCTTTTTCTGTATTTGGAATATCTAAATTTGCAATCATTTTCAGTTGTCGATCGATTATAGGATTATCATATTCTGAAGAATCAAAATTTTGAATTTCCAGTAACCCTCACCCAACCCATACACTGAGCGAAATAAATCTTCGCTTCCTCTGTAAGATTTCGTCTGGATACAATGTCTTTGTATTGTTGCCCTTACATTATCTTTCCAATTAGGGTTGGAAAAAATATAACTCAATCGTCCTTCCTTCTCAATAACATCATATATTTCATTTAACGATCCCATACCGTTTAATTTGTTAAGTGCTGATCTAATCGATGAAAGATATGTTGTTTTTTCCATTTATGGTATCACTTCCATCTTTTCATAATCTTCGTCAGTGGCTTTTCGTAAAACCCTCATCTGTGATTCACCATTATACCACTTTTTTTCACTATGCCTTATAGCGTTAATTTGCCAGCCGCTGGTAATTATAGTTTGATGATCACTGTTCCATTATATAACATATAATGTTTTGCTAAAATTGTCTTTCATACATTTATCTATTAATTTTTATAATTTTTGTTTTATATTGCAACTTATATTTATTACCTAAGTAACGTCTATTGTTTATCAATGAGGTTTTATATGTTGTTTCAGTTGCACTCATTGTAATTCCTCCGCTGATTTATTCTAACTTATTATTCCCACTCAATCGTAGCCGGCGGCTTGCTCGTAATATCGTAACAGATTCTGTTGATATTCTTGACCTCGTTTACAATTCTTACGCTTGCCTTTTCAAGCACGTCATAAGGGATTCTTGCAAAGTCGGCGGTCATAAAGTCGCTGGTCGTAACGCCTCTTAATGCGAGGGTGTAGTCATAAGTTCTGTCGTCACCCATAACGCCTACTGAGCGCATATTTGTAAGTACCGCAAAGTACTGGTTGATGCTGCGGTCAAGGCCTGCGTTTGCGATTTCCTCACGGAAGATGTAGTCTGCGTCCTGAAGAGTTGCCAGCTTTTCACGGGTAATTTCACCGATGATTCTGATAGCAAGACCGGGGCCGGGGAACGGCTGACGCCATACGAGGACATCCGATAAGCCAAGCTCGGTGCCGAGCTTTCTTACCTCGTCCTTGAATAAAAGGCGGAGCGGCTCGATTATCTCCTTGAAGTCAACATAGTCGGGCAGACCGCCTACGTTGTGGTGTGACTTTATAACTGCGGCATCGCCTGTGCCGCTTTCGATAACATCGGGGTAAATCGTACCCTGTACAAGAAAATCGACCTTGCCTATCTTCTTCGCTTCTTCCTCAAATACACGGATGAATTCTTCGCCGATGGTCTTCCTCTTTGTTTCGGGGTCGGATACACCTTCAAGCTTGCCGATAAAACGGTCTGCGGCATTTACTCTGATGAAGTTTACGTCCCAGTCCTTAAACGCCTGCTCGACCTCGTCGCCCTCGTTCTTTCTCATAAAGCCGTGATCAACGAACACGCAGGTTAGCTGGTTGCCGACTGCCTTTGAAAGCAGAGCGCAGGCTACCGAGCTGTCAACACCGCCGGAAAGCGCAAGCAGTACCTTGCCGTCGCCGACTTTTTCACGAATCTGCTTTATAGCTTCTTCCGCATAGTTCTTCATTGTCCAGTCGCCCTTGCAGTGACATACTTTATAAAGGAAGTTTCCGAGCATATCAAAGCCCTGCTCGGTGTGGTTTACTTCGGGGTGGAACTGTGTAGCGTAAAATCCCTTTTCAACATTCTCAATTGCGGCGTAGGGGCATTTGTCGCTGTGACCTACAGCCTTGAAGCCGTCGGGGAGAACCTCGATATAATCGTTGTGGCTCATCCATACGACAGAGTTTTTCTTAAGACCGTCAAATACGGCACAGTCTGTATCAAATTCGCACTCTGTTCTGCCGAACTCAGCGGCGGCGTTCTCGTTAGCCTTGCCGATAGTACCGCCAAGGCCGTAAACCATAAACTGCGCACCGTAGCAGATACCGAATATCGGTATGCCGAGTTCAAATATTTCTTTTGTCATTCTGGGGGAGTCGTCAAGATATACGCTTCTCGGACCGCCCGTGAAGATGATGCCCTTAGGATTCTTTGCCTTTATCTGCTCGATAGGTGTCTTGTATGAGATGACCTCGCAGTATATGTTATGTTCTCTGACTCTGCGTGCGATAAGCTGATTGTACTGACCGCCGAAGTCAATGACGAGTACGAGCTCGTGCTCGCTTGTTGAAAATTCCGCCATTTTCCAGTTTCCTTTCCTTCTTGTCTTTGGGAATCAAGTGCGAAAAACCGCACCGATGGTGATATTACATATTTCTTAAAGTATAACATATCCGGACGGCTTTTGCAACGGCTTTTTGAAAAAATAAAATCAGTAACGTTTACGAATTATCTTGACATTTCCCTTTAAATATGATAAAATCATATACAGAATAAGTGCGATAAATTTACGCACTATATTCTTTGGAAAGCAATAAACCGAGAAAATGAAAGGAAGTATCAATTATGAGCCATATAGATGTAACATCGGAAAACTTCAAGCAGGAGGTTTTACAGTCCGATAAGCCGGTTTTAGTGGATTTCTGGGCATCGTGGTGCGGTCCGTGCAGAATGCTCGGCCCTGTGCTTGAGGAGCTTGGAGAAGAGCATCCCGAAATCAAGATATGCAAGGTCAATACGGACGATGAACGTGAGCTTGCAATAAGCTTCGGTATAGATTCTATACCCTGCGTAATATCTTTTAAAGACGGTAAACAAATAGACAAATCGGTAGGTTTTGTCAGCAAGGACAAGTTGCTCGCTTTACTCGACTAAAACTGCAAAGCAAGACGGGGAGCGGTTTTACAGTTGCTTAACGCTAACTTGAAAATGGCGTAAATTTTCAGAAAAAAGTGTGATATTTCAATATAAATTTATCAAAAGGTCTTGATTTTTTTTGAAATTGTGTTACAATATAAGCAAGTCATATAACTCTATGACAAAAAATCACAAGGAGGATCATTCCGATGGCTTATAAAATTTCTGATGATTGCATCTCTTGCGGTGCTTGCGCTGCTCAGTGCCCCGTTGAGGCAATTTCTGAAGGTGACGGCAAGTACGTTATCGACGCTGACACATGTGTTAGCTGCGGTGCTTGCGCAGGTGTATGTCCTGTTGGCGCTCCCGCTGAGGAATAATTTTAAATCAAGGACAGCCATGAGTTTTCAGCTTATGGCTGTTTTCTTTACTGTTTGTGAAAACGTTAACACGCAGAAGAATTCTGCAAGTTAAAAGGAGAATCTGATATGAAGATATATTCGGTAAACGATAAGGAATTTGCCGCATACGGCAAGGTACATACCGGTTATGACGTAAGCGACCTGCTTTCAGCACTTGACAAAAGCACGCCGTTACCCGACGCTGTAGGATATGTTCCGAGCGAGGCGGCACTTGAAAATACAAAGCTGTTCGGCCTTTTGCAGAACAACGCATACGGCGGTATGCCTGTTCAGCTCGGCTGGTGCAACGGCCACAACACAAAACTCAACTGCCTTGAGTATCACCGTGACAGCGAGTTCAACATAGGCTTATACGATTTTGTCCTGCTGGTTGCGAAAGAGGATGATATTGTTGACGGCAAGCTTGATACATCAAAGGTTATGGCTTTCAAGGCTAAGGCAGGAGATGTTGTCGAGGTTTATGCCACAACACTGCATTACGCTCCCTGCAATGCGACTAAGGACGGATGCTTCAAGGTGGTCATAGCACTTCCTAAGGGAACAAACGGAGCAAAGCCCAACATTACTCCCGTATATGATGAAGATAAGACGCTCTGGGCTTGCAACAAGTGGTTACTGGCTCACGCAGAAAGCGATGAGGCAAAGCAGGGCGCTTATGTCGGTCTTACAGGAGAGAACATCGACATTAAGGATATTATATAATCCGTTTTTCATAAAATCCGTACCGGTTAGCTGCCGGTACGGATTTTTTTGTATCTGCAAAAAAATCGCTCCCTTGAAAAAGGGAGCGACCGTAAAGATGCTGTTATTCGTTTGTTTCGTTGTTGTTATCGCCGGCAACCTCTGCGGTATCCTCGCAATCGGCAGGAGCGGTATCACTGTTTTCGATGACGGGAGCGGCTGTATTATCATCAAGCGATTCGCCGTTCATCAGCTTTATGAAATCATCGCCGTCAATCTTCTCATGTTCCATAAGGTAATGAGCGACCTTGTCGAGCTGATCTCTGTGGTTGAGCAGTATCTGCTTTGCGTTTTCGTAGCTTGTGTCTATAAGTTCACGGATCTCGCCGTCAATTTCTGCCGCAACGTTTTCGGAGTAGTTTCTGCCCTGAGAATAATCTCTGCCGAGGAATACTTCCGAGTTATCGTGTCCGTATACGATAGGACCGAGCTTTTCAGAGAAGCCGTATCTTGTTATCATACTTCTTGCAAGGTCTGTAGCACGTTCAATATCGTTGCTTGCGCCTGTCGAGATTTCGTCAAGCACAATCTTTTCGGCAACACGGCCGCCGAGAAGAACAATAATCTCTTCTTCCATCTGTGTCTTGCTTCTGAAGCTTCTGTCATGCTCAGGGAGCGACATAGTGTAGCCGCCTGCCATACCTCTCGGTATGATTGAAACCTGGTGTACGGGGTCCTGCGTCTTGCAGTGGAATGTGCAGACAGCGTGACCTGCCTCGTGGAATGCCGTAAGGCGCTTTTCGTCCTCGCTTACAACCTTCGACTTCTTTTCGGGGCCTGCAACTACCTTGATGGTAGCTTCCTCTATATCAGGCTGAGTGATAGCCTTTCTGTTGTTTCTTGCCGCAAGCAGAGCCGCCTCGTTTACGAGGTTTGCAAGGTCTGCGCCTGTAAATCCTGCCGTACCCTTTGCTATTGTAGCAAGGCTTATATCGGGAGCGAGCTTTTTATTCTTTGTATGAACACGCAGGATAGCCTCTCTGCCCTTGATGTCGGGGTAGCCGACAGTAATCTGTCTGTCAAAACGTCCGGGACGGAGCAGTGCAGGGTCGAGAATATCACGTCTGTTGGTAGCCGCAATAACTATTACGCCCTGATTATCCGTGAAACCGTCCATCTCAACGAGTAACTGGTTCAGCGTCTGCTCACGCTCATCGTGACCGCCGCCAAGACCTGTACCTCTCTGACGGCCTACGGCATCTATTTCATCTATGAAAATTATTGACGGGGTGTGCTTTTTCGCCTGATCGAACAGATCTCTTACACGGCTTGCACCGACACCGACAAACATTTCAACGAAGTCCGAACCGCTTATTGAGAAGAAGGGAACGTTTGCTTCGCCTGCAACAGCTTTTGCGAGTAATGTCTTACCTGTACCGGGAGGGCCTAAAAGCAGAACACCGCGCGGTATCTTTGCACCAAGCTCCTGATACTTTCTGGGATTCTTCATGAAATCAACGATTTCGCTCATTTCTTCCTTTTCTTCTTCGGCACCGGCAACATCGGCAAAGGTTATTTTAGGGCCGTTTGAAGGCTGTGTCCTTGCATTTGCCTTTGAGAACTGCGACATCTTTCCGCCGCCGCCTGCCTGACGCATTATGACGAATGTAAATCCTATCATCAGCGCAACCATCAGCAGATAAGGCAGGAAGCTCAGCAGGAACGAGTTGTCTGAAACGGGGTAGAAGTCCTCGACAAGCTGACTGTCGGGATTCTTTTCGTTGTATGCCTTTCTGTAGCCCTGCGTATCCTGTAAGAACAGGCTTACGTTCGGTACGGAATACTTATACTTCTTTGTGTTGTCGCTTTTCAGGGTGTATTGTAATTCACCCGAACCGAGATCAAGCGTGTAGCCCGATACGTTGTAGTTGTCAAATTCGCTTATCACCTTTGAGTATGTCGTATGCTCGCCGGGAGTTGCACTCATCTGAAGCATTGTTACCATACCGATAACAAGCAGAACGATAACTGCAAGGTAAATGAAAACGCCTTTGAATTTGTTGTTCTGATTCATCAGTTTCCCTTTCTGTCGGTCGTATCTGCATAGCATCCGACCGCCTCTACGGTTATATTTTTACAGCCTCGACGTTGCTTTCAACGTGCCTCGACCTTAAGCTCACCTATGTAAGGAAGATTCCTGTAAAGCTGGGCATAGTCAAGTCCGTATCCTACTACGAACACATTGTCAACGTCAAAGCCGATATAATCAGCCTTGATCACTTCTGATTTTCTGACCTTCTTGTTGAGCAGAGTGCATACCTTTATCGACGCAGGCTCTCTTTCAAGGAAAAGATCCTTTACGAATTTCAGCGTTTTTCCGCTGTCGAGAATATCCTCGACAAGAATAACGTGTCTGCCCTTTATATCTGCTGTAATATCCTTAGTCAGTCTAAGCTCTCCGGATGTGGTGCCGTTTCCGTAAGACTGAACCGTTACAAAATCCAGCTTTGTATAAAGATCGACATTCTTCAGCACATCAGACAGGAACATAAACGAGCCTTTCAGTATGCCTATCACGGTTACTTCTTCGCCCTTATAATCCTCTGTTATCTGTCTGCCTATTTCCTCAGCTCTTTTTACAAGCTCCTCGCTCGTAAAAAGTACTCTTTCAATGTCATCATGTATGTTTTTCACTACTAATTCTCTCCGTAATCACGCTGTATTAAATAATACATCGCTTATGTTAAATAAATGTTAAGCGATGAAAACAAAACGGCAATACAGCCATTATAGCACGATTATGCCGAAAAAGCAACGGCGATAATCATTTTTAAGCTGTTTATCACATTAATTTCGTCTGAATTTCTCACGGTCTGTAACAACAAACAGCTTTTTCTTTCTTATCTGAACAAATCTGAATTGACACGGATTTATCTTTCCCTGTCCGGCTCTTATAATTCCTACGCAGCTTTCAACCGCTTTCATATTCGGCGGTATATCGTTATTTTTGAAAATCATCGTAACGATACGGCGAAGTATGCACTCATCGGCGGTGCGCAGTATACCGACATCATATTTATTATCGGCGGTGCGAGCCTTTTCCATAAGCTCCGATGCTATTTTGTCAAGATACCTGTCATCGTCCGACACAGACTGCGACAGCCTGCTTATCGCACCGAAAAGCGAGGGGTTTATCTCCTTCAGCAAAGGCACGACCTTATGTCTTATCTTGTTTCTTGTATAATCATCGGACAGATTGGTGCTGTCTGTGACATAATCAAGACAGTTTTCACTGCAATAAAGCTCTATATCCTCACGGGTGTTGTATAACAGCGGACGGATTATATTGTCACGCTTTGCCGGAATTCCGCATATACCCGAGAGTGCAGTGCCTCTGACCATATTTATGAGAATGGTTTCGCAGTTATCCGATGCTGTGTGGGCGGTCGCTATCAGCCTGCCCTTGCTTATGCTCTCGAAGAACTCATATCTTAACCGCCTTGCGCATTCCTCAAGGCTGTCGTGCTTTTGCCGTAAATCATTTACCTTTATGCTTGCGGTGTACAGCGGAATGTCAAGAAATCTGCACATCCTGCGGACAAACCGCTCATCGCTGTCGCTTTCCTCGCCACGCAGATTATGATTTACATGGCAGGCGGCAAGCGAAAAGCCAAGCTCATCTTTCAGCGAATATAAGACATACAGCAAGGCGACGCTGTCTGCGCCGCCGCTTACCGCCGCAATTACAGTATCGCCCTTATTTATCATCGAATACCGTTCTATAGTATTTTTAACGGAATTTTTTAAATTACTGCTCGGCATGGACATACTCCACATCTGTAAATCTCGTGTACTGACCGTCCCATATCATGTTTACATCGTTGGTTTCACCGTGACGGTTTTTCGCAACGATACACTTGCAGGCTCTCTGATCCTCTGCCTCTTTGTTATAATAGCTGTCACGGTACAGGAACAGAACTATATCTGCGTCCTGCTCGATAGAACCCGAATCACGCAGGTCTGACAGCATAGGACGCTTGTCGTCCTTTTTTTCGGCGGAACGTGCAAGCTGTGACAGTACGATTATCGGAACATTAAGCTCCTTTGCCATTATCTTGAGGTTTCGTGTCATTTCCGAAATTTCGTTTACACGGTTAAGATCCCTTCTGCCCGAAGAAATAAGCTGAAGATAGTCTATTACTATCAGCCCGAGATTATCGACACGGCGCAGCTTTGCCTTCATTTCATTGACCGTTATCGCTGAGCTGTCGTCTATGTAGATATTCATATTCGACAGTACGAATGCGGCATCGGCAAGATTTCTCCACTGTGCAGGATCAAATCTGCCCGTTGACATAAGCTCGCTTGAAATTCTGCCCTCAGAGGACAGCATACGCTTTACAAGCTGTTCCTTCGACATTTCGAGGTTGAATACGCATATTGATTTTTCGGGATGATATTTTGCGACATTTGTCGCCATATTCATAGCGAATGACGTTTTACCCATACCGGGACGTGCCGCAACTATCAGCAAATCAGATTTATTCAGTCCGTGTATGTACTTATCAAGCGAGGGGAAGCCCGATTTCAGACCTTGTATGCCCTGCTTGTCGGGGTTTGCGCAAAGCTCGGAAAGCTCGTTGAGAATGCCGACAATGACAGCGTTCAGTCTTGTAAGACCTTTTACCTGGTTCTCGTTTCTTATATCGTATATTCTTTTTTCGGCAAGCTCAAGCAGAGCGGCAGTATCCGTCTGTCCTTCGTTTGCATTTTCAAGAATATCGCCTGCTATGCTTATAAGAAGCCGTCTTGTGTACTTATCCTCGACTATTTCTATATATCTGTCAACGCTTGAGATGCTGGGGACGGTTTCCATCAGCTTTACAAGATAGTTTCTGCCTTCCTCCTGCGACTCGAAAACATTGTTCTTCATGCAGTTTTCAAGCACGGTAACAACATCAATATTGTCACTTGCCGCAAACATCTGCATCATAACAGTGTATATATCTGTGTGGACTTTTACATAGAAATGCTCCGGGTGCAGTTTTGCCGACGCTTTCGGCATATTTGCGTTTCCGTCAAGCAGTATAGCGCCCAGTACGGACTGCTCTGCGTCAAGGCTGTACGGAAGATTTACCCCCGCAAGCTCCATCTCAGCCATTATTCTTCCTCAACCTTTACACTGAACTGTGCAACGATGCCCGTAAACAGCCTTGCCTCTGCAGTGAATGTACCGAATGATTTTATATCGCTTTTTGTAACGATTTTTCTCTTATCAACATCAAAGCCGAAATCACGCTTTATAAGTGCGCTTATATCCTTGCCGGTAACAGAGCCGAACAGCTTTCCGCCCTGACCTGCTTTTGCCTTGAATGTAAGCACCTTTCCGTCGATAGTATCCTTTATCTTCTTTGCGTTGGCGGCTTCAACGTCCAGCTTGTGCTGAGCGGACGCCTTCTGTCCTTCAAGGTGGTTAAGGTTCTCGTTTGTAGCCTCGACCGCAAGACCCTTCTTTATAAGGCAGTTTCTTGCGTAAGCGTCCTTAACTTCCTTTACCTCACCCTTCTTGCCTGAGCCTGCAACATCCTGTGTGAAAATTACCTTCATTTTATATCGTCCTTTCTTTAACTGCGCTGTGCAGTCTTATTATCATTTGAGTTTACCTTTATAAGACTTAAATAGTAGTCATCAATCGACTTCTTGAGAGTATCCAGCGCTTCGTTTACCGTAACGTCCTTTAGCTGAGCACCTGCCATAGTCTGATGGCCGCCGCCGCCCAGAGCTTCCATTATAAGCTGGACGTTTAAGTTACCCATACTTCTTGCGCTTATGGATATTTCGTTGCTCATCGTTTTGAACAATACAAACGATGCGTCAACATTCTTGATAGTCAGCAGTTCATCTGCCGCCTGCGGAGCGACTATCCTCAGATCGTCCGCATAGAAGTCACACGGTGCTATTGCACACTTGCGGTAAATTTCCGCCTCTGCGACTATCTGTGTTTTTCTCTTGTAGCTGTCTATAGAGCTTGAGAACATCTTCTTTACGGTTATCGTATCCGCACCCATTTTACGCAGTACAGCCGCCGCCTCAAATGTTCTTACACCCGTTTTCATAACGAAATTCTTTGTATCAAGCATAATGCCTGCAAGCAGACACTCCGCCTGCACCGCTCTCAGCTTTCCAGCCTCGCCGAAATACTGTATAAGCTCCGTCACCATTTCTGATGCGGATGAAGCATACGGCTCGTGGTGGAATATTACCGCATTGTCTATGTAGTTTACCATCTTCCTGTGGTGGTCGATGACAACTACCTTCTTTGCCTTTTCGTAAAGCTCCTTGCTTTCTATTATCAGCGGATTATGCGTATCGCAGATAATCAGCAGTGAATTGTCCGTCAACTCCTCCATAGCGTCAGCAGGCTCTGTGAACAGCGGTTCTTCACCGTCAACGTGGGGGAATCTGTCTATCAGGACTTTTGCAAGCGAGGTGTTGTAGTCGCATACCGCCCAGGCACTCTTGCCGAGATTTCTTATGGCGCAGGTAAGGCCTACAGATGAGCCTACGCTGTCAAGGTCGCTGTACTTGTGACCCATTATGAATATCTTGTCTGCATTGTCAACAAGTTCAAGCAGTGAGTTTGCGATGATTCGTGTCTTGACCTTCGTGTGACGCTCAACGCCCTTTGAAACACCACCGTAAAATTCAAAACCGTTGTCCGTCTTTACAGCCGCCTGATCGCCGCCTCGTCCGAGAGCCATTTCAAGCGCCTGACGTGCGAACTGTTCGCTTTCTTTGAGCGTTTTACCTGTTCTACCTATACCTATTGACATTGTTACGTTAAGGCGGTCGTTTACGAAAATTTCTCTTGCTTTATCGAGGATTTCGACCTTGTTACGCAGGATTTCCTGCAGGTGTCTTTCTTCTATTACGGCTATAAATCTGTCGGACGCATTCTTTCTGAGTACGCCTGTCGTCTGTCCCGCAAAATCTTCGAGCAGCTTGTCTATCTGTACCGAAACGTGAGCCTTTTCACTTTCAAGGCAACCGCTTATAAGCTCCTCGTAGCCGTCTACCATAAACAGTATGACAACGGGCTGTGACAGCTTTTTCTCTGTTTCAAGAGCGGTTATATCGGTTATGTTCTTGAAGAATAACAGCGTCAGTTCTTTTGCTTCGTCCTCATCGGGTATTCTTGCAAAAACCTTATATACCTTGTCCTTGTATCTGACGGTTATTCCGTCATCGGTGAAGAAATCGGCAGGCGGAATATCGGTTATATTTGACAGTTCCATACCGTATTCGCAACAGTCGGGGAATTCCTTGGTAAACTTTCCGTTTGTCCAGACTATTCTTCCGGCACTGTCGATTATAACGGCTGACATAGGAAAGCTATGCACGGACATATGCATTTTCGATTCAAGCTCATCGTCTATTCGTGCATAATACTGGAATGTTTTTCTTGTGACCTGTATCAGTTTTCCTATAGCAAAACCGCCGATAAGCACAACAAAAGGCGCAGACAGCCAGAATACATTGATGTCCTTCGTGTAAATATATCCCTGAATCATCACCAGTGCGATAACCAGTGCGGAAACCGATATTACAAGTCCGCCGTCACGATAAAAATTCTTCACCTTTTGCGCCTCCTTTGTATTCCGTTATTTTACACTTCCATTATGATAGGCAGTATCATAGGACTTCTCTTGGTTCTCTGGAATATGAAGTTGCCAAGCTCATCCCTTACGTTAGACTTTATATTGCCCCATTCTCTGATGTTCCTGTCTGCGCAGGTCTGGAGCGTTTTCTTGACAAGCTGTTTTGCCTCATCCATAAGCTCCTCGGATTCCCTTACATATACAAATCCTCTTGATACAATATCGGGGCCTGCCGCTACCATACCTGTTTCACGGTTGATAGTGGTTACAACAACAATAAGACCGTCCTCAGACAGATGCTTTCTGTCACGCAGTACGACTGAGCCGACATCTCCCACTCCGAGACCGTCGACAAGCACCTTTCCTGCAGGCACCTGACCTACTACCTTCATTTCAACACTGTCGGTTTCAACCACCTGACCGATATTCAGAAGGAATATATTTTTCTCGGGTATGCCCATCTTTATTGCAAGACCCTCGTGCTTTTTCATATGCTTGTATTCGCCGTGTATCGGTATAAAGAATTTCGGCTTTGTCAGCGCAAGCATCATTTTAAGCTCGTCCTGGCAGGCGTGACCCGAAACGTGTACCTCGTACATAGCCTCGTATACTACCTCTGCGCCCTGCTTCATAAGTTCGTTTACAAGCTTTCCGACAAACTTCTCGTTGCCGGGAATCGGCGTTGCGGATATGATTATGAGATCGCTCGGTGTTATAGATACCTGTCTGTGATCTCCCGATGACATTCTCGAAAGAGCGGAAAGCGGTTCGCCCTGACTTCCCGTTGTGATAATTACCATTTTTTCGGGTGGATATTTGTTGACATCTTCTATATCGACAAGCATACCCTGAGGTACTTTTATATAATTGAGTTCAATTGCGGTAGTAAGCACATTGAGCATACTTCTGCCCGAAACGGCGACCTTTCTGCCCCAGCTTTCTGCATTGTTTATAATCTGCTGTATTCTGTGAATGTTTGAGGAGAATGTAGCAACAATTATTCTCTTGCCCTCTGCTCCTGCAAAAAGGCTCTTGAAGCTCTCTCCGACCTTTCTTTCTGTAGCCGTATAGCCCGGACGCTCTGCGTTTGTACTTTCCGAAAGCAGTGCGAGAACGCCCTTGTTTCCAAGCTCACCGAATCTTGCAAGGTCAATTATACCGCCCTCGATAGGCGTATAGTCAACCTTGAAGTCGCCTGTATGCACTATCACGCCTGCAGGCGTATGCACTGCCATTGCGCAGGCATCGGGGATAGAGTGGTTCACTCTGATAAATTCAACGCTCATACAGCCCATTCTGACATTCTGACGGGGTACGACCACGTTCAGCGAACACTGCGACAGTATTCCATGCTCACGGAGCTTTCCCTCGACAAGTCCGAGCGTCAGCCTTGTGCCGTATACGGGTACGTTTATCTTCTTGAGGAAGTAGGGGAGTGCGCCTATGTGGTCCTCGTGACCGTGCGTCAGCACAATGCCCCTTATCTTCTCCCTGTTCTTTTCAAGATAGGTGAAGTCGGGGATAACAAGATCGACACCGAGCATATCGTCATCGGGGAAGGCAAGTCCGCAATCTATGATGAATATATCGTTACAGCACTCGTAGACGTAGATGTTCTTGCCTATCTCGTTTACGCCGCCGAGCGACATAATCCTTACGGGTGTCTTTCTGCCGCTCTTCTTTTCGTCCTCCGCAAAGAAAGAGGGATACTCCTGCTTTCTCGGTTCCTGCTTATTCTTGTTATAATGCGGCTTGTTGTCTGTAAGAACAGGCTTTTTATCATTTCTGCCGTCTGCGGACATGCTTTTCTTTTCACTGCTTTTATTGTCGGTCAGCACGGGCTTTTTGTTCTGACTTCTGTTGTCGGTAAGTACCGGCTTTTTGCTTTCAGATGCTCTTCTGTCAGTCAGCACAGGCTTTTTGCCCTGCTGTCTGTTGTCGGTCAGAACTGTTTTATTTGCAGGCTTTGCATTTAAAATCCCTGTAAGCGATTCGCTTGCGGAAGCGTCCTTAGGGGCGTTCCTGTCGGTCAGCTTGAACTGCTTTGCAAAAGGATTCTTTCTTCTTTTTGAGTAAGGCTTTGTAGCCTTCGGCTTTATGTTTTCAGTCGCCGTCAGTAAGTTTTTCGAGTCAATAATTCCCATTCAGTATACCATCCTTCCGAATAGCCGACAGGTGTTGTCCTTTTATCTTTATGTATGACATACAGCCCTCATCGGCGGTTCTGTGCGGAAAAGCGGCGGTATATAATTTCGTCCACAGCTTTTACGGCAAAAAGCCAAAACCGCTTGTACGCTCCTGCAAAAAGACACACCTCTCCCTGCAAAAGCCAAAGCGAAGCTAAGCCTGTATCACTGATACAGCCATTCCTGCCGTAAGCGGCATTGTCAATATGTCGTCCTGAGTACAATAAACGTGTTGCTATTACTGTAACTGAACGTTTACCTTGTAAGTACCGTATTCGTGCTATCGAAATTTTATGCTGAAGTAAAAGGAAAATATATAATTTCTTAAAGCCGCTTTTCCGTTATTCTTTTGTTTTTATAATTTACTTAAAATAAATCCGTTATTCATTCCGCTTAAAATCATTTGCCGAGCCTGCATGGAAAATCTGTCACGCTGTCACCGTGAAAAAAGCGGAAAGCGGTTACTGCCGCATTCAACATATATTTTACAACATAAAAACGATATTGTCAAGAATAATAAGTATGGGGAAACGGTCGTATTTTGCTTTATAAAGCCGAAAAAGCGGAAAATAATTTTGCTTTTCCGCTTTTTTGCCGCTTTGCTTATCATCACTCTTTCGCTTCCTGCGGCATATATTGAAGCAGTGAATATACGGAAACGAGGGACTGCTTATGTATTTTATTGTTTTACGCTCGGCTACAGCCGCCGAAAAAGCAAGAAAAATCCTCAGTGGCTATAAAATATCATCTACTACGGGAAAAATCACCACTTCAAAGGGCTGCAGGTTCGGAATTTACACGGAACACGATCCCGACAAGACCTGCCGTCTGCTGTCGCTCGGCGGTCTTAACTGTATGGAGATAAGAAACGGCGGTGATGCCGGATGATATATCTTGACAATGCCGCCACCACCTATCCAAAGCCCGTTTCGGTGCTTCATTCGGCGGAAAAGGCACTGTACGACTATGGGGCAAATCCCGGAAGGTCGGGTCACAGACTTTCGCTCGAAACCTCACGGCAGGTGTTTTACGCAAGGGAGAAATGTGCGGAATTTTTCGGCGGTGAAACCGAAAATACGGTTTTCACGCTCAACTGTACCCACGCCATTAATTTTGCGCTCAAGGGCGTTTGCAATGCAAAAGGGCATTGCCATGTGATAACGTCCGACCTTGAGCATAATTCGGTAATAAGGCCGCTTCACGCACTGTATAAACAAAAACGGATAAATTACAGCATAGCCGACAGCGGCGGCAGCGATGATGAACTGCTGTCGGCTGTGGAAAAGCAGATCCGCCGTGACACTGCCGTGGTCATTATGACCGCAGGGTGTAACGTAAACGGCAGAGTGACACCGCTTGCCAGAATTGCGGAGCTTTGCAGGAAACACAATATATGTCTTATAGCCGATTGCGCTCAGGCGGCAGGCGTTATACCGCTTAATCTGGCGGACGGCATCAATATTATATGCGCACCCGGGCATAAGGGACTTTACGGTCCTATGGGTACGGGAGTGCTTGTGACTGACGGAAAATATTCGCTCAGCACGCTTATAGAGGGCGGAACGGGCAGTGCAAGCGGAGAAATCGACCAGCCCGACTTTCTGCCCGACAGCTTTGAAAGCGGAACGATAAATACTCCGGGTGCTATCGCACTCGGCAGGGGAGTGGAATTTGTAAATTCAAAAGGAATCGACAGGATTTACGCTCACGAAATGTCGCTGTGTGATTTATTTATAAAGCGTGTTGAAAATATCGGGAAAATCAGGGTCTACCGTCCGGAAAACGTAAAATCTCTCCCTGTGGTATCTTTTACGGCGGGAGATGAAAACAGCTCGGTCACAGCCGATATGTTGTCGAAAAACGGATTTTATCTGCGTGGGGGACTTCACTGCAACTTCCTTGCCCACAAAAAGCAGGGTACGCTTGAAACGGGGACGGTACGTCTTGCTCCGTCGGTGTTCAATACACGTTCGGATATTATAAAGCTGACGGAATTGCTTTATAAGAAGTATTCATAAAAATTACAGCCCGCAGCGGTAAGACCGTTACGGGCTGTAGTCATATATAAATATTATTTCAAAAGAGCAATCGTGTCTTCTGCTATCTGTTCGGGAGTCAGATGCGCCTTATGCATAAGTTCGTTTACATCGTATCTGTCGTAGAACTTCTTTTCAAGGCCGAAGCACAGTGTTTTAACATCGCTGTTGCCGTAGAAACGTGCTATCTTTTCACCAAAACCGCCCTCAAGAATTCCGTCCTCAAGAGTTATCACAACATCGTGGTTTTTCTTGAGGTCTTCAAGCATATCCTTGTCAATGCCCGTGATATAGTGAGGATTGATAAGAGTAGGAGCGGTGCCGGTCTTTTCTTCGATTAACTTTGCCGCTTTCTCACCGAGCTGATAGAAAGTGCCGAGTGCTATCACTGCTATTCTTGAGCCGCTTTTTGTGATCTCGTACTTGTTTATATCCGACCAGTCGCTTTTAACTTTCTTGCCGTCCGAAATCACCGCACCGCCCGGTACACGCACCGCAACGGGATACTTGTTTTGTTCGATTGCCCAGTCAAGCATAGAAAGATATTCTTCCTTTGTTGCGGGAGCAAGATAAACAAGATTCGGAATGTTGGAGAGCATAGGAATGTCATAGAGTCCGAGATGGGTAACATCGCTCATACCGTAGACAGAGCCTGCGAATACGCTTATCGCAACGGGGCTGTTGTTTATACATATATCCTGCGAAATCTGGTCATAGGTACGCTGTATAAATGTGCTGTATACTGTGTACAAAGGCTTACTGCCGCCTGTTGCGATTCCCGAGGCCATAGCCGCCGCATTTTCCTCCGCAATTCCTACATCTATAAACTGTCTGCCTGCCTCATCTCTTCTGCCTTTCCGGAAGCCGCCTACTGTGGGAGTACCGGAGGTCAGAACGCATACGCTTTCGTCCTTCTTCATTTTTTCAAGAAGCATCTTAGCTGTAAGGTCGCCGTAATCCTCGCCGTCATAATTGTACTTTGCCTTGCCCGTTTCAACGTCAAACGGCATATGCCAGTGCCAGTCCTCCTTGTTTTCTTCCGCAAAAGACAGACCTTTTCCCTTTTCGGTAACTATATGCACTGCTACAGGACGCTTGCTGTCCTTTACTTTACTGAAAGCGGCGATAAGACTTTCAATATCATTGCCGTCCTTTACGAACACATAGTCAAGACCCATAGCTGTGAACAGGTTCGTATCGGCTTTTCCGTTGCCCTCACGCAGAGCCTTGAGATTTTTGTACATACCGCCGTGGTTTTCAGCGATAGACATATCGTTATCGTTTATAATAATGATAAGATTTCCGTCAAATTCGCCTGCGTAGTCGATGGCCTCAAGAGCTTCGCCGCCGCTGAGCGAACCGTCGCCTATTACCGCAATAACGTTTCCGCTTTCGTGCTTTAAATCCCTTGCCTTTGCAAGACCGAGTGCAAGGCTTACAGAAGTTGAGGTGTGACCGATGACGAAAAAGTCGTGTTCGCTTTCGGCGGGATTCGAGTAGCCCGAAATATCGTCAAAATGCTCTTCGTAAAGGAAACCGTCCTTTCTGCCTGTGAGCATCTTGTGACAGTATGTCTGGTGAGATACATCGAATACTATTTTGTCTGTCGGTGAATCAAATACATAGTGCAGAGCGACCGTTGCCTCTGCAAAACCGAGATTGGGACCGCAGTGACCTCCGTGACGGCTGAGCTTGAATATAAGTGCGTCACGCATTTCCTGCGTCAGCTTTTTCATTTCGTCAACACTCAGCTTCTTTATATCCGACGGTGAATTGATTTTTTCAAGATACATTGTTATTCTCCTTTTTAGTATGTGCCTGCCGCTATAAGACGGACAGCACGTTGCTTTCCTGTTACAACCGTATTGTATCACATGGAGTTCACTCCAAGTCAAGAGGTTTTGAAAAAATTTTTGCGGAAAAATACGCAATACTGTTTTTTCGATAATATATGCAAAAATTGTAACCAAATTGTAACCAAATTGTAACCAATTATTAGTTGATTTTTCAAAATTTAAATGCTATACTCAAGTAAACAGTTATTTGTGTTAAAATCCGAAAAATAATAAAATCAAGAATAAAAAGGTAAAAGCCATGACATCTTTATCTTCATCAGCATCAACATCAGCTAAAACGGTCAATAACAACGCTCAAAAAAATATTTCTGTTTCTGTCTGTGAAAAAAACGCCTTAACGGCTGTAAACGGGCATAAAAAGCGAAAACAAGGACGGCTGCGGGATTTCTGCATAGTTTTTCTTTCGGTCGTGATAGCCTTTTGTACGGGGATAATGCTTTTCTGCGGTTATGCTATGACACAAATGAATCAAAACAGACCTAACAGACCTTCTGCCGAAGTACAGTCGTCTTTGACAGCAACAGAAATAAAGCCTGTACCGAGAATCATATCCGTATCGGTAGCGGAAGAACTGAATGCAGACTTCACACGCAATGTCGCAATTGAATGCAGAAACGAGGACGGTACAACGGACGGGTTGTATTATTCATATAACGGCGATAGCGACAGGAAAAGGCTTGAAGGCGGAAAAGCGGTATTAGCTCTGCCAAAAGGAAGCTACATTATAACCGTGACTAACGACAGCGGAAAAGCCGTGCAAAGTGATGAGTTTACGGTAAACGTTGATGCGGTAACCAAAATCACAATAGACAAAACCGATACATATATGAATGTCGGAATGACAGGTACGCTTACAACCGCTTTTGAAACTATCGGTAATCCCACAGACAGCGAAAAGTCGGTAAAGTGGAACAGCTCCGCACCGAAAACGGTCAGCGTCAAGGACGGTGTGATCACCGCACTGAAAGCGGGTACGGCGACAATAACAGCAAGCGTATCGGACAGCATTTCAGACAGTATAGAAATAACCGTTACCGATTTGCTCAGAGCGCCGAAAATCACAGCAACAAAGCCGCTTTTACCTGCCGGACAGTACACCGAGGAAGAGGGGGCGTTGATTGACGCTGTGCTTGAGAGCCGTGTAAATACCGCAGGCTACGGAACAAGAGCAGGCGTAGTTGCAGCGGCAAGGTTTATTCCGCTTGAATTCAATTACAAGATACCGTATTTCTATGAAAATGGCAGGCTGAATCCACAGCCCGAAAGACCGTATTGTGACGGCGAGGGCAGATTCTATCACAAGGGACTTTATCTTACCCACAGCAAGTTTGACATTCTTGATAAGAAAGGCATATTATACGGGCCTGCAACGTGGGGAGAACCGCTCACAAACTGGGAGGACGCATTCGGACTTATCCCCGGTGCGAAATATGCAAACGGCATGACCTGTTCGGGATTTGTTTCGTGGTGCCTGTATAACGGCGGTGTTCCGCTGGGCGATGTCGGCGCAGGGGATACTCCCGGCTATGACGATGAATATTCCGATTTCGGCGAGCGTGTATGGCTTGACGAGGAGGTAATGCGAAGCGGAATATTGCAGGTGGGCGATCTTATCGGCTGTGACGGTCACATTGCGATAATCGCAGGCTTTGACGAGAACAACATCTATATTGCGGAGGCTCTCGGAAAAGGTATTGTTATGGAGGTGCGTGAACGCTACCGTGAGGTGTGGCAGTGCGGCGATTATACATACGCTATGCTTATGGGAGATATTTATGCGAAGCATAACGGCGAAGGAAACGTAACTGAAATGTGGAAGGATTATTCCGCCGAAAATAATCAATAAAAAACATTGATGCCCGACCTTTTACAGCCGGGCATCAATGCTTTGGGGAAATATATGAAAACGAAGATAGCAACATTTATAGGGCTTTTCCTCACCCTGTACCTGTATTATATTCGACGTTTGTTAACTGAATTTAAATTCTGCGGATTATTTTTAATATTTTCTTCCCCGTAGTCTATTGACAGCGTTGCTTCTTTATAGTATCATAGTCAAAGAATGTAAACGTTCACACGAAAGGAAAACGGCTATGATAAATACGATAGACATCAGCGGAAAGTGGGAGCTTTTCATAAGCGAAAATAACCGTACCTCGCTTCCGGATAATTACAACGACAGCATAATTCTTCCCGATACTCTGTCAGATGCCGCAAAGGTGGCTGAGAACAAGAACAGGGACGAAGGATACCTTACCGATAAATATACATTCACGGGATATGCGTGGTTCAGACGTTCGTGTACCCTTGAAAGCAATATGACGGGCTTGGTGTCAATACTCACGCTTGAACGCACCAGAGTAAGCACGCTGTATATTGACGGTGCGGAGATTGGTACCTGCGACAGCCTTTGCAGTACGCACCGCTACGATATTTCTTCATATATGACCGCAGGCACGCACGAAATTGTCATCCGTGTGGCAAATGTCGGCTATAAGACGGGCGGAGGTCACATGACAAGTCCGGATACCCAGACAAACTGGCTGGGCATTGTAGGAAAGATGAATATCGAAATATATCCCAAGAGCTATATTTCTGATGTAAGAGTTATCGCATCTGCTGACGGAAGTTTATCGGTAAGAGGCTTGGTCAACGGTGCGGACAACGCCGTTGTTACTGCGACTGTTACCGCTCCCGACGGAATCCGTGTGCTTAAAGCCAATATCATATCTGACGGAGATGCATTTGAAGCAGAGTTCAGGCTTGAAAACGCTCAGCTGTGGGATGAATTTGAACGCAATATCTACAGTCTTGAATTACGTTGCGGTGAAGATATATTCAATACCTCGTTTGGCTTTGTGACATTCTCGGGTAATGACAGGAAACTGCTCGTAAACGGCAGTGAGGCATTTCTCAGAGGAAAGCATGACGGAATGATTTTTCCGCTTACCGCTTATGCTCCCTGTGATGTTAACGATTGGAAAGAGCGTCTTAAAATTGCCAAAAGCTACGGTATAAACCATTACCGTTTCCACACCTGCTGTCCTCCCGATGCCGCATTTACCGCCGCAGACGAGCTTGGAATATATATGGAGCCGGAGCTTCCTTTCTGGGGAACGATTGCCGCTAAGGGCGAGGACGGTTATAACGAGGAAGAACAGGACTACCTTATAAACGAGGGTATCCGTATTATAAAAGAATTTTCTCACCACCCTTCATTTGTTATGATGTCGCTCGGAAACGAGCTTTGGGGCAGCCGTGAAAGGCTTGGAGAGATAATCGACATTCTTCGCCGTGAAAATCATTCAATCTTCTTTACAAGCGGCTCAAACAACTTCCAGTTCTGGCCTGCCGAAATTCCGCAGGAGGATTTTTTCGCAGGGGTAAGACTTTCCCGTGACAGACTTTTCAGAGGCTCTTATGCTATGTGTGACGCACCTCTCGGTCATATCCAGACGGACAAGCCGAATACTGCTTACGATTATGATGCGATAATCAGAGGCGAAAACGGCTCGGAGAACGAGGGCGGAGATACGATACAGATTCAGTACGGCACAGGGGTAAAGACGGTAAAGCTGAGCGCCGCAGACGGCAGTTATATTCCGCACAAGCCGGTAATATCACACGAGGTCGGACAGTATGATTATTTTCCCGACTTTGATGAGATGAAAATGTACACAGGTCCTCTCGTTCCTCGCTATCTCGATATTTTCAGAGAAAGGCTTGAAGAAAAGGGACTTTACACGCAGTGGAGAGATTTCTTCGAGGCGGTCGGTGCACATTGTACTCAGTGCTATAAGGACGAGATTGAAACGGCTCTGCGTTCTTCCGAACTCAGCGGCTTCCAGCTTCTCGATTTGCAGGATTTCAACGGACAGGGAGTTTCGCTTGTCGGCGTGCTTAATGCCTTTATGCAATCGAAGGGCTTTATAACGCCTGAGGACTGGAGAGGCTTCTGCGACAGTAATGTACTGCTTGCAAAGACGGAAAAGTATGTTTTCGGTGCGGATGAAAAACCGTCTGTAGAGATTCTTCTTTCGTCATACGGTAAAGGTAAGATAAAGAGCGGAGCGGTGCAGTATTCACTCAGAAGCGATGAACTTGACATAAACGGCAGTGTTGAGTTTACCTCATCGGATGCACGCATTACATCTGTCGGCACATTCGTTCCCGACTTCAGCTGTATCACAAAACCGCAGAAAGCCGTCCTTACACTTGCTATGGGCGAACTGCACAACAGCTATGTATTCTGGCTTTATCCGCAGACAGATGTTGAAATTACCGAAAACGGCATAAAGACAGCCGATGACGAACTGATTTTTGCAGACAGCGTTGAAAATGCAAAAGTGCTTATAGCGAGCGGCAAAAAGGCTATGGTGATAACCGACGGCAGTAATGCTATAGAAAACGCATACTGTGCGGATTTCTGGAACTATCATATGTTCCGTGTCATTTCGGAGAGTATGAACAAGCCTGTAGCACCCGGTACGATGGGACTTCTTATAGACAAGAACGATAAGCTGCTGAGCGCTTTCCCGTGTGAAAAGTTTACCACGCCGCAGTGGTATGAGGCGGTAACGCACAGCAAGGCGGATATTCTTGACGATACACCCGATGTTACTCCGATAGTTCAGGTTGTGGACAACACCGAGCGTTGCCACCGACTCGGAATGCTGTATAAGAGGAACGGTATTCTTCATTGCAGTATAAGACTTTGGGAAGCGGCAGACGTTCCCGAAATAAAACAGCTTGCAAAGAGCATTACAGAAAATTTCTGAATAGCAAGACCGCCCTGTGTATAAAAACGCAGGGCGGTCTTTTTAAATAACGCAGATAAAAACCTCCGCATTGCTTAATAATGCGGAGGTCGATTTATTTACTTGTTATCCTTATCAGGCTTCTGATGAGTAAACGGTTTGTGAAACTCCAAACCCGTTTCAGAAAGATTATCGGTACGCTTAACGCTTCCGTCATTTCTGACAAGCGAGGTTTTAGGGTCAGCCGTACTCTTTTTGCCCTGAGATAAAGTACCGTGTTTCATATAAAGCCCTCCTTTAAGGGAGTAGTTTTAGTGAAATCGGATTATTATACACAACCCTGAGCCTTCATAGCTTCAGCTACCTTTAAGAAGCCTGCTATGTTAGCGCCTGCCATGTAGTTACCCTCTAAGCCGTATTCCTTAGCGGCTGTATCGCACTGCTTGAAGATTTCCTTCATTATGTCGTGGAGCTTAGCGTCAACTTCTTCAAATGTCCAGCTGTAACGCATTGAGTTCTGGCTCATTTCAAGACCTGATGTAGCAACACCGCCGGCATTTGCAGCCTTAGCAGGTCCGTAAAGAAGACCGTTTGAAAGGTAAACCTCGATAGCTTCGGGAGTAGAGGGCATATTAGCACCCTCTGCAACTGCAAAGCAACCGTTGTTTACGAGAGCCTGAGCTGACTCGCCGTTGATTTCGTTCTGTGTAGCGCAGGGGAGTGCAATGTCGCACTTGATTGTCCAGATGCCTGAGCAACCTTCTGTATATGTAACATTCTTGTGTGATGTTCTGTTAACGTATTCCTTGATACGCTTTCTCTCAACTTCCTTGATCTGCTTTACAACATCAAGCTCGATACCGTCGGGATCGTGGATGTAGCCGTTTGAGTCAGAAAGTGCAACTACCTTAGCGCCGTACTGTGTAGCCTTTTCTGTAGCGTAGATAGCAACGTTACCCGAACCTGAGATAACAACTGTCTTGCCGTCGAAGCTCTTGCCGTTAGCCTTGAGCATTTCGTTTGTGAAGTAGCAAAGACCGTAGCCTGTAGCTTCTGTTCTTGCAAGTGAACCGCCGTATGTCAGACCCTTACCTGTGAGAACGCCTGAGAATTCGTTTCTCATTCTCTTGTACTGACCGAACATATAACCGATCTCACGTCCGCCTGTACCGATGTCGCCTGCGGGAACATCGCAGTCAGGACCTATATGTCTGCAAAGCTCTGTCATAAAGCTCTGGCAGAAACGCATAATCTCTCCGTCGCTCTTGCCCTTGGGGTCAAAGTCAGAACCACCCTTGCCGCCGCCCATAGGCAGTGTTGTAAGGCTGTTCTTGAAGATCTGCTCAAAGCCGAGGAACTTGATGATACCGAGATATACGGAGGGGTGAAGTCTGATACCGCCCTTGTAAGGTCCGATTGCCGAGTTGAACTGAATTCTGAAACCTCTGTTTACCTGAGTCTTGCCGTTGTCGTCTACCCAAGGTACACGGAACATGATCTGTCTTTCAGGCTCAACGATTCTTTCGAATACGCCTGCATCAACGAGATCCTGTCTTTTTTCAACTACGGGCTGAAGGCTCTCGAAAACTTCTGTTACTGCCTGAATGAATTCGGGCTCGCCTGCATTTCTTTTCTTAACTGTTTCGAGCAGGTCGATAAGATACTGATTTTTTAACGCCATTGTTAAATCCTCCTGATATTTTCGGCTCAAGTGTGATATACATTGGTTTTACGGATAAACACGGTTTTTCTGCGTTTCATATAATAATTTGTGAGAAAACCGACTTCATCGGTAAGCTTTACTGCATTCTCTGTGACTAAAGCCGTTATTGCTTTTAAACTGCAAGAAAAAGTATACCACATATACGCAAAATTTGCAATAGTTTTTTTAAAATTTTCATAAAAAAGTTTAAAAAACTCAAAACTACGCATTTAAATGCGCATTTCCGCAAGATTTTATTCGTGTTATTGCAAAATGCAGGAATTTTTTACAATGTGAATGTAAATTCGCTTGCAAAAATACCGGTTTTATAGTAAAATAGTATTTATACCTTATTTAAGAAAACGAATATCGGCATTTTGCACTGCCGATCATACCTTTATATATAAGAAAAGAGAGGTCACAATGGAGAAAACGGCACTTAAAACGATTGCAGACAACAGAAAGGCAAGGCATGATTATTTCATCCTTGAAAGCTACGAGGCAGGAATAGAGCTGACCGGCACCGAGGTGAAATCTATCCGTGACGGAGGACTTAATCTGAAGGACAGCTGGATTTCTATCGACAACGGCGAATTATTTATCAAGCAGATGCACATCTCGCCTTACGAAAAGGGCAACATATTCAACAAGGATCCGCTGAGAACCAGAAAACTGCTTATGCACAAGCGTGAAATAATGAAGCTGCTCGGACAGGTAAAGCAGGACGGTTTAACGCTTATTCCTATATCTGTCTATTTCAAAGGCAGCAGAGTGAAAGTTCAGGTCGGTCTTTGCAAAGGTAAAAAACAGCACGACAAGCGTGACGCTATGGCTCAGCGTGACGCAAAACGCACCATCGACCGTGAGCTGAAAATGCGTAACAGATAAACCTAAAAACAAGTCGGTTTGTCGTAGCACAACATTTTTTGAAAAAAATCAAAAAAGTGCTTGACAAACCGATTTTATTCTGCTATAATAGATTATGCTGATTTGCGGGGATGCTGGAATCGGCAGACAGGCAAGCTTGAGGTGCTTGTGTCAGTATTGGCGTGTGGGTTCAAGTCCCATTTCCCGCACCAGTGTAAAGGACATTCGATTTTCGAGTGTCCTTTATTTTATATCTCGGCAAATCAGCAAAGCATTATCATCGAAAAAAGCCACACTGGAATCGCACGAAATCTTTGATTTTGTGGAAGCGGAATTTGTTCCGCAGTCAGACAGGCAAGCTTGAGGTGCTTGTGTCAGTATTGGCGTGTGGGTTCAAGTCCCATTTCCCGCACCAGTGTAAAGGACATTCGATTTTCGAGTGTCCTTTATTTTTGTTTTAGCGAAAACTTACACATTGCAGTATGCTGAAAAAGCTGTGGCAGTTTCATTGCTGCCACAGCTTTTATATTTACTTTATCTGCGACTGAAGTATATCGAGGACCTCACCGAATCTCTGGAAATGCACTACTTCACGTTCACGCAGGAATTTAATCACATTGCTTACGTCCGGATCGTCGCAGACTCTGAGGATGTTGTCATAGGTAGCTCTGGCTTTCTGCTCCGCCGCAAGATCTTCGTGAATATCGGCGAGCGGATCAGCTTTACTCTGGATGTATGCGGCGGTAAACGGCACACCGCCGGCATTGGATGGGTAAACCGCATTTGCGTGATCCATATAATATGCGCCTACTCCGTATCGGTCAAAGCTTTTTGCACCCTCGCCTGTTGTGAGCTGGGATACTATAGAGCCTATCATTTCAAGATGGGATAGTTCTTCTGTACCTGCATCGTTCCCGGAATGATCCCTTGCGATCTCACTGTATTTCCTGTGATGACACGGTAGCTGTCCCCTCTGCCTGTTGCGGTAAAGCAGGTAGTAAAGCCTTTTTCTATACCCTTAAGATACACTGTAAGAGTGTCGTGGATATAATCGGCTCTTATGACCAAGAGCCATAACGGATCGCTTGTGAAATCAAGAAACCTTTCTGCGTTTTTTCTGATTTTATCCGTTTCGAAAACGGATCTGTCGCTTGAAATTTCCTGCGACAGCTTTTCTATAATACTGTCATAGTACGATTTCTGCTCGATAAGCTCCTGCTGTGTTATCAATCCGTCCAGCATAAGATCAACCGCACGGCGTTTTTTGGCGTTGAGCGTTTCGATCTTTCTTCGCAGTGCAGGAATGTCGGGCTTGTCTGTTCGGGATAAGCCCTTTATTACTGCGTTTATGACGGATGTTTTGTCGATGGGTATATCGGTGAAAATACGCTTAACGCAGGCTTTTAGGGCGGTCACGTTAAGCGTTTCGTTGTTGCAGGATTTTCCGCCGATTCTCCCCGAGCAACGCAGGGCGTGGTATATCTTGCCGTTTTTCAGCGTTTTTACACGGGATACCATCACACTGCCGCACACACCGCAATATACCTTTCCGCTGAAGACATATCGGTCGCTGTGGCGGCTTGTGTCCGTAGGCTTTCTCCGGCTTATCTCGGCTTGGGTCTGCTCCCACAGCTCACGGCTTATTATCGGTTCGTGATGATTTCTTATATAGATATGCTCCGATCTGTTGAGCCTTTTCTTATGCGTGAGAAAATCCGGAGTGCAGGTCTTTTTCTGCTCAAGGTCGCCGACATATTTTACATTCCGCAGTACCTTACGGATAAACGCACCGCTCCACCTTCCGCCGTTGACGGTTCTTATCTGCTCGGAGTTCAATCCGTCCGCTATGCTTTCTGCACCCTTTAAAAGCACGGTATACTCTGTGAAAATACGCTTTACTATTTCTGCCGAATCCGCATTGACAGTGATTTTGCCGTCTTTTACGTCATATCCGAGACAGCTTCTGCCGAACACTACGCCCTGTTCCATTTTCCTTTGCTGTCCCCATTTTACACGCTCGGAGATTTTGCGGCTTTCCTCCTGCGCTATCGTTGCCATTATAGAAAGTCTAAGCTCGCCGTCGCTGTCACGGGTGTCTATATTATCGTTTATAAAGATAATACCTACGCCCTTCGCCCTAAGCATACGGGTGATGTTAAGGGTGTCTACAGTGTTTCTGGCAAAGCGGCTGACCTCTTTTGTGAGGATAATATCTATACCGCCGGACACGGCAAGGGAGATCATTTTGTTGAAGCCGTAACGGTTGAGCGTTGTCGTGCCGCTTGTACCCTCGTCATAGAACACTCCGACCAAAGTCATAGAGACGGAATTTCTGATATAATCATCAAAGAACGACCGCTGTGAAGCAAGTGAGCCGGATTGCTCGGCACGGTCGGTCGAAACACGGCAATAGGCTGCGGCTCTGAGCTTATTCATCGTCTGCATCCTCAGGAACCACAGCTGATGCGTCACGTTGATGATTTATGATGATTTTAACAATCTGCCTTGTAATGATTTCTATCTCTGCTTCGGTTATTTCCATAATATCACCTCGCAACAAAATATTCTTACATTGTTTGTACATATTCCTGTTGCTTTTTGCTAAATGCAGTGTTATAATTTAATAGGTAATATTTGGCGGGAGGTGTTGACTTGCAGAAAAAGGCTGTAAAGGATAACGCTAAAAAAAGCAAAATACTCAGTGCGGCGGCAAACTGTTTTATGGCAGACGGATTCGAGGGCACTTCAATAAGGAAAATAATGAATGAGGCAGGCGCTGAGGTTGGTCTGTTCTATTACTATTTTAAATCAAAGGATGATATATACAGTGCGTTTATAGAATCACTGTTCATAGATTATAGAATCAAGATAATCGGAATGACGGAAAAAGCCGTAAGATCGCCGTATACTTCTTTTATCGATATATTCGGATTGTTTGCGGATGAAGCTGAACGCTTCCGCAATGAATTTGTAGGGAAAATGCACGAAAGCACGCTGAGAGATATTCGTGACCGCTCGCTTGAAATATCCGTCCCGTGCATAAAGCAGATTATTGAAGTGCTGATAGAATACGGTGCAAAGCCGCTGATAAGCACGGAAGAGCTGGCTATAATAATGACATACGGGATAGGCAATCTTTTTTTGCGTGACAAGGAATCACGGCTTGCCGGAACGGATACGGAAAGTATGAAAACGACCGCACTTCTGTTCGGACTTGACCTTGAATATGTTTCACTTACCCTGCCACGCATCCCTTATGCTGAGGAAGCGGAGAAAATAATGGCTCTGGCTGAGCTTTGCAGTGAGAATTTTGCTGACTACAATGCCGAAAGAATGGCAAGGCTTATAAAGAAAAGAATGTCAAGCGGCGAGATATTTGTTATAGCACACAAAAACAATATCGCAGGCTTTATTATGTTTTCGAAGAAGAACAAAACGATAGATCATATCGCCGTGTCGCCTGACTACAGGCGTATTGGTATAGCGTCAAGGCTTATGGTTACGGCTATGGCGCAGTTTGAGGTCGGGGAGGAACTGTCAGCCGTAACTTTCAGACAGGAACATCTGATGTCGGACGGGGTAAGCCGTATGTATAAGAAATTCGGCTTCGGCGAAGAAAAGAATATCGTTGTCCGTGGCGAGCCTCTTGTAAGGAGAACCGCTGTTGTACCCGAAAAGGCGATAATAACCGAATAAAGCGAAAGGGGCATAAAAGGGCTGCAGCATTTGATGATCGAAAAGGATGTGTCCAATGCCGAGTTGATGCAAAGCAAATATTTCGGATAATATCATTTTAGAAATATAAAATGGTCAGTATATGGCACCGGAAAAGCTTGTGAGTATTTGCGTGGCTATGGACTGTACAACCAACGATATTTCGGCGCTTTTGACGGATAATATGGAGGGAAAATAATGGATAAAAAGAGAGTTGGTCAGATTAAGGAGCAGTTTGACCTTGTTATACATAGTGATGAAAACGCAAACATCGAATTTTGGTATGCCCGTGAGTTGATGTCCTTGCTCGGCTACGAGCGTTGGAACAACTTTGACAAAGCCGTCTCTCGTGCAATGGATTCCTGTGAAAGCGGTGGTATAGAAGTTTCTGACCATTTTCGCGAGGTCGCGAAAATGGTTCCGCTGGGAAGTGGATCACAGCGAGAAATCAAGGACTATATGCTTACCCGTTATGCCTGTTATTTGATTGCACAGAACGGAGACCCTAAAAAAGAAGAAATTGCCTTTGCACAAAGCTATTTTGCCGTCCAGACCAGAAAGCAGGAACTGATTGAAGAGCGCATCGCACTGATTGAGCGTACTGAGGCTCGTGGCAGACTGCGTGAATCTGAGAAGCGTCTTTCACAGAATATCTATGAGCGTGGTGTCGATGATGCCGGTTTTGGTCGTATTCGTTCCAAAGGGGATCAGGCTCTGTTCGGCGGTCACACTACACAGGAAATGAAAACTCGCCTTGGCGTGAAAGATAATCGCCCGCTGGCAGATTTTTTACCGACACTGACGATTGCGGCAAAAAATCTGGCAACAGAAATGACCAATTATAATGTGGAGGAAAAAGACTTAAAGGGCGAATGTGCTATCACCGGCGAACACGTGCAGAATAATCTTTCTGTGCGTGAGATGCTCGGTCAGCGTGGAATCAAGCCGGAAGAACTGCCGCCTTCCGAGGATATCAAAAAATTGGAGCGGCGTGTAAAATCGCAGGAAAAGAAATTGGCGGCACAAGCGGGAAAACTGCCTGAAGAAAAAGCAGATGCGGGCGTAGACGACGGCGAATAAATCGGAACTGACCCGGTACGGCAAGGATGAGCCGATTTGAGCCGAGCCTCTTGTAAGGAGAACCGCTGTTGTACCCGAAAAGGCAATAATAACCGAATAAGGCGAAAGGGGCATAAATGATGCTCCTTTTTATTTAACCGACAGGCTCTGCAATGATGAAAAAAGCCCGAAATACTGCCGATAATGAAATAAGTCTTGAAATTTGCGGCGATTTAGTATACAATATAATAAGTAACGCTGTAAATCAAACGTATGTGCCTTGCACAGCGGAAAGGAAAATAAATGGAAAAAGTAATCAGCTTTTTAACAAATAAATGGTTCAAATTCGGTGTGTCGTTCCTGTCGATAGCCTATCCCGTGTTTCTGGGCTTCGTGGCTTGGCTTTTTATGGGATACTATCTTGAACCGACGCATCAGGGCGCACTTGTTACGCTTTATATCTTTATCAATCTTATCTTCTTCGGTATTATGCTTTTCACAAGAAAGCAGATAGTCACGAGAATCGTTGCGATAATTTCGCCTTTTTTGGCGTTCGCTATACTGCTGTTCGGCTTCGGCAACTGGTTTGCCGCGGTGCCTCCGATAGTCGTAAGCGTACTTATATTCCTGCTGAGCGGTACGGGCGAGACCACAAAGATCATTATCGGCACTATATATCTGCTGATGTATGTAGTAGGAGTGCTTGTTTATCTGACTTTCAAGATGCTGTTCGGAAACATTACTCTTATGGATGTCGATCTGTCCGCAAGAAGCACAAGCTACCGCTATTCACCCGACAAGCAGTACAGAATAGTTCTTTACGTTGATCCTGAGGGTGACGCCAGCCGTTCGGTATCCTTCTATCTTGAAGAAACAGACGGAGATATAAGTCTGCCGTTCCTTGAATGCCGTAACGCATTGGGCGGTATCCATATAATAACCTCCGACTATAATAAGCCTGCCGATGTCAAGTGGAAAGACAAGCATACGCTTTATGTTGACGGCAGAAAGCGTGAATTCAACTTCGACGCAGTATCGACAGATGACACGTCGGAAGACTATTAAAGGACCTGCGGAAAGGAAAAGCGGATATGAGTATAAAAAGAACAGTCAGCTTAACCGGTATAAATTCAAGTGAGATATATTCTCTTTCATATCCGCAGTCTGTCCTTAAATTTGCCGAATATGACTTTTCCGGCTTTATCAGACGCTGTACCGATTACTGCAAAAGATGTGCGGAAAGCGGAGAGTACAGACTTGAGGATATTGTTGCGCTCCGTAATTCACTCGGTGCGTGTCACAAATATGTTGAGGCGAATATCCACGGCATTTATGAAAAAGCGGTGCAGGATCTGTTTATAGAATATCTTTGCAGAGAAAAGGGGCTTGGCATATCTTCCTTATGGAACGAGCTTATAAATGCCAAAACTCCGTTTGAAAAGCTCATATTCACAAGGCTTACCGAGTATCGTCACAATAAGGCGGTAAACCGCTGGGTGAGCCTTCTTCAGCTTCAGGAATACGCAAAACGCAAGATAGACTTTGTGTTTGGTGAAAAGGTCACTGCAGAGCAGGCATTTGCAAAGCGTGATTATTTCGATCTGACATTCAGCGTAGCCGCAAATGAGATGGGCTATCCGTCAGAATGCTTTACCGCCGCAAAGGTGTACACTGTCGGCAGGCTGCCGTCTGCTCCGTTCATAACGAGCAATATTTCAAAGGCGATAGCGGCTTCGGCACTTCCCGAGATCGAATATGAGGGAGAACACAGACCGTTTGCCGCTCTGCATTCGGACAGCGAGGCGATGGACGTCTTTGCCAAGATAAAGAATTATGTTCCCGAAAAACCTGATTCGGTGCTGAACACGATAATAACAACGATGCGTTCTCTGCCGAAGAAGGTGTACGTTTCGGACAGCCTCAAGGCAATAATAGATCTGGAAATAGATCTTTTGCTTGAAAGCGGGGGAGTTCTTCAGCACTGCGAACGCTGCGGAGAGTATTTTATTCGTGACAAGGATTACGACTATGATTATTGCAGTAAGGCTCAGTCGGGCGGCCGCACCTGCCTTGAGATGAGCACGGCGGTACCTCCGAGAACGGCGGATGAAATAAGACGGCTTGAGGATATGACCAAAGAACTGTATACATATATGTCGAAGCGTATAAACGTCGATCTTACACAGCGTGATTTTGCGGAGTGGTATCAGAGCTTTATGGCGATAAAGGAAAGTATCCTCCATAACGCTTTAAGCATTTCGGAATTCCGTGAATTTGAAAAATACTCGCACGACCTGCATTTTGCACCCGTAAAGCAGACACCGCTACAGGAAAAACCATCTGCGGCAAATGTTTCAGAAAGCACCGACACCGCTAAAAAGCAACCTGAGGTCAAACCTTTTGTTTTTGAAAGAGTAGACCGCAGTGTTCTTTATGAGCAGGAAAACCGCCGCAGGAAGCAGGAGCAGGAACGTGAGCTTTATGATATGATGCAGGAAAGCGCCGCACCCGTACAGCAGGAAGCGGTCGCACTGCAAAACGAAGCTCCTAAGGCACCTGTTCACGTTGTAAAGGCCGGTGAAACGGATAAGCTGGATGTCAGCCTGTTTGAAAATCCGTTCGACAATGCTTTCGAAAGCGAAATCTCCGAGCTTGAAAAGGTCAGCGGTTATGATTTCAAGCCGCTTGACGATATTTTCAGTTTCGGCGGAGCAGATGACAAATTACAGCAGACATCCGGCGGATATACCGATGAAGGCACTGCGGACGAAGACAGTTCCGATAAAGACGATAACGCATATACAGAGCCTGCTGTTGATACGGGCTTTGCAGGCGAATTTGCAAAAGCCGACTACAGCATAAAGCACTCTGTAACGCCTAAGAGCAACTATGCGGCAAATATGTACAGGCATACCGTTGAAACAACGCAGACAGCGGCAGAAGATTTCCCTGATGTACAGCAAAGCGGAGAACGTCTGACGCAGGATGATTTTGATATTCTGCCATCCTCTCCGTCACTTACTGTACCGGCCGGAGAAAAAACGTCCGTAAAAGCAAAGTCCGAGGAAAAGCCGGCTGTGAGCGAAAAGCACGCTCCCCCTGTTATAAAGCTGGACGTTCCTTTAGTAGACAGCCTTACCGATGCCGATGATATTCCGGGAGCGGACAGACGCAGACGTGACAACGGCGGCACAATGAACAGGAATACAGCAAAACGGCTGCTTGACGGCATAATAAAGCCGACAAAGATACGCAATCCGTTTATAGATGAAAATGATGATGAATAAATACGAGCTGAAGCGTATACTGCTTGATTGGTTCTTTCCGAACCGCTGTCCTTTGTGTAGTAAGGTCATAGGAAGAATGGATTATATCTGCGATAAATGCGCCTGCGAATTCGAGTATAACGAAAAAGAGGAAAGCCTTTGCGGCGGCAGGCTGTTAAGCGTATGCCGTTATAACAATAAGACTTCGCCTGTAGTTATAGGTGCAAAGAAGCACCGTGACGGCAGTAAAATCAGTTTTATGGCATATACGCTTGTACAGAAGATTACAGGGTACTATGAAACTCTGCCGGATGTCATCGTACCTGTTCCTATTTATTATACGGATAAAATCAGAAAAGGCTACAGCCATACCGAGAAGATATGCCGTGAGATTTCCGAAATAACCGGCATACCGACAGTTAATGCCGTTGCCAAAACAAGAAAGACCGCACAGCAGAAAACGCTCGGTAAGAAAGAGCGTGAAAGCAATCTCGACAATTGCTTTACTGTGACAGAGCCGACAAAGATCAACGGAAAGCATATTCTCATAATTGACGATGTAACGACTACAGGAGCAACGCTGACCGAAATGTATAAAACCATAAACGATTGTGAAGGCTGTTTATGTGCCGCTATAGATTTTGCGGTATTTGCAAGAACGTAGAAAAACAGCTTTGAAAGTAAAAATGAGCCGTACACCTGAGAGGTGTTTCGGCTCGTTTTTTTATATCAATTGTTCTGCTTTAAACCTTCCACCCTGCAGCCTGCTTACGCTCGACTACAAAGCGACGGTATAATCCATCCACAGCCATAAGTTCATCGTGAGTACCCTGCTGAACTATCTCGCCGTGATCGACCACAAAAATACAATCGGCATTACGCACTGTTTTCAGCCTGTGGGCAATCATTATGACGGTCTTGTCGTGGGTCAGTTCGGAAACCGCCTCCATAAGTTCCTTCTCGTTCTCGGGATCGACATTGGCGGTCGCCTCGTCAAGAATGATTATCGGTGCGTCCTTCATGATCGCACGGGCAATGGAAATTCGTTGCCGTTCTCCGCCCGAAAGCGTTGCGCCGCCTTCACCGATGACCGTGTCAAATCCATCGGGCTTTGCCATAATGAAATCGTAGCAACGGGCTTTTTCAGCGGCGGCTTTCACTTCTTCAAGAGTGGCATCCGGTTTGCCGAAGCGGATGTTGTTGGCAATGGTGTCCGAGAACAGATAGGTCCGCTGGAACACGAAGGAGAAATTGCGTATCAGGCTGTCATAGCTGTATTCCCGTACATCTTTTCCTCCGAGGCTGACACTGCCGCTCTGCACATCCCAGAACCTTGCCATAAGATTGCATAGTGTGGATTTTCCGCTTCCGGACGGGCCTACGATGGCAACAGTGGTTTTCTCCGGAACAGTCAGCGACACATCACGAAGAATAGGCTTGCTGTCATATGAGAAGCTGACGTGGGAAAGGGTAATATCCTCGCACCGAGGCGACAGATCCTCGCCGTCAATATCCATAGGCTCGACATTCAGTATGGAATTTGCCTTGTCCACACCTATGTCAATCGAGCGGAACAGTGATGAAAAGCTGCCTGCACTGTCGAGCTGTTCAAACAGTATGAACGAGCATATGAGCATAAGAAGGCAGTTTGAAAGTTCCATTGTGCCGCCTAGACAGAATATTATTGCGGCGGTGCAGACTGCAACACCTGTGAGCTTGTTTATAACAAGCTGTGCCAGCATATAAAGAACCGACGGTATCTCCATAGCAAAGGAAGCCTTGCGGGATTCTTCCACAGCGGTGTGTACCTGCGTTGAGGAATCGTTGGTAAGGTCGAAATTCTTGACCTCAGCGATACCTTGAACATACTCAAGCACCTTAGAAACGAGCCGTTCATCAGCATCGAATTTGCGTTTGCTGAGTGTTTGCTCCGCCCGTTGCATAGCGGCATTTACAGCAAAAAACAGCACCAGACCCGCAAGTGTGATAAGACCCATTCTCCAATCGAAGAAAAGCATCATAACCGCAATGATGCCGGAGGTCAGAAATCCCTTTGTCGTGACCATAACCACACGGGTCGCAATGTTAGCCATGTTTTCCATAGTGTTTGTAGTGACGCTTGTCACTTCGCCAAGACTGTTGTCGTTGAACCAGCCCATAGGCAGATAGCGCAGATGCTCGGCAATTTCAACACGCTTGTCGGCGCAGGCACGGTAGCCTGCTTTTGTCTGCAGCATAGTGGATTTCATATTTATCGCAATAGTCACAATCAAAGAAACGACTATTATACCAAGACTTGTCCATAGCGTTGACACAGTGACGTTATTGTCAAGAAGTGCCTTAATGACAACGGCGGCGGCAGGAATACGCATAGCAGAGCAGATGGCACTGACTACTCCGAGCCGGATGGATATTATAAATAATTTGCGGTTTTCTTTTCCGCAGAAGTCAAAGAACTTTTTCAGAGTTTTAAGCATTATACTGCCTCCCCGTTATCTTTTACGCTGATGTGGGCGTCCCACATTGTCTTATACAGCGGACAGGACTTCAGAAGCTCCTCTTGCGTGCCGGCGGCTTCGATATGACCCTGATTTACGACGATTATCTGATCTGCATCGGCAATGGTTGACAGACGGTGGGCAATGACAATTACAGTCTTGCCCTTTACGAGCTTTGCCAGTGCGGATTGAATGACCGCCTCGTTTTCGGGGTCGGTGTATGAGGTCGCTTCATCAAGAATGACGACAGGTGCGTCCTTCAGCATAGCACGGGTAATGGAGATACGCTGTCGTTCGCCGCCGGAGAGATGTCCGCCTGATGCACCGCACACGGTCTGATAGCCGTTTTCGAGGCTCATAATGAATTCGTGACAGCCGCATTTTTTCGCCGCATCTATGACTTCTTCATCGGTTGCACCTTTTCTGCCCATACGGATATTATCCATTACCGACAGATCGAACAGGTAGTTATCCTGAGAAACATTTGCAATGCGTTTTGTGCATTCGGCAAGCGGCAAGGTACGGATATCCACGCCGCCAAGCTCCACTGAGCCGTCCTTTACATCCCAGAGAGATGCGATAAGACGGGCAATAGTGGACTTTCCGCTTCCCGACGGGCCGACAAGAGCGTTGACAGTACCTTGTTCTATATGCAGATTGATGCCGTGAAGCACCTCTTTATCGTGATAGGCAAAGCGGACGTTTTTCAGCTCGATTGAGTTATCGCAAGGCAGTTTTGCGGCTTTCTCAGGTCGCCGCATATCCTCGCAGGAAAGCACCTCGGATACTTCGCCGACAATGGTGCGTACCTGCGCTATATCATCGGTATAGGAGAAAGCGGTCATAAGCGGCTGCATTACGCCGAATGACAGCACGATAACAGTCAGGAAGGTATCGGCTGTAAGCGTACCCTGCATATATAGCAGGCATCCTACAGGCAGAACTCCGAGCAGAGTCGAGGGAAAAATCGCCATTCCTGCGGACTGTCCGAACAGGCTGCTTTTCATCCAGTCGATGAAGCAATCTGCGCCTTCTTTTGCGGCGGACACGAACTTTGCATAACCGGTTTTTGATTGTCCGAATGCCTTGATTACCTCAATGCCGCCGATATATTCAACTGCGGTATCGTTGAGCGCTTTTGTTGAGGTGACGGTACGCTGAAACTTCTCGTTATAGCCTCTGAACATCGACATAAAGCAGAGCGTACCCAGCGGCAAAACAATGAGCATAGAAAGCCCCATACGCCAGTCATTTGCGAATATCAGTGCAAGTACAGCCAGTGCGCCGACAATGTTGGCGGTCATTTCGGGCAGAAGATGTGCAAGCGTGGTTTCAATAGAATCCACACGTTCCACGATGATGTTCTTGTATGAGCCTGAGGAACGGTCAAGCACAGTTCCGAGCGGCAGTGTCGCCAGCTTGTCTAACAGCATTATCCGCACTTTAGCAAGCACATGGAAGGTTGCGTGGTGGGAAAGGGTAGTGGACACGCTGTGCAATATATAGCGTAAAATCCATAAGCCTGCCATCCATGCGCAGAGCGTCAGGTAATATGAAAGTTCTGCTGTGCCGTTTATAAGTGCTGTAATGATTTTGATTATGATAAAATACGGGATAAGCGAGCAGGCAACACCGAAAAGCGCAGTAATAACGCTAAGTAAATATTCGCCCCGTCTGCCTTTTGCAAACTCCGACAGCCACGAGAAAACGGAGCGGTTCGTTTTTTGGGTTTTGTTCATCTGAAGCTCCTTAGTCTGCGTTATACCGTCAGATGTTTCTTTACAATCCGCTTGCCGATCAGCGCACCGATAAGTGCGGCAACAATTACGCCGATTACAAGCGCAACGGATACCCATGACTGTAACAGCTTTGACGCATCAAGGATAGTATCCTGACGACCGTCTGTTACTGCCTGATCCGCCATAGCACTTGCGGCGATAGCGTAGGGGATTATTGTGCTTCCGAATGCGGCAAGCACCTGATTGATGATATAGCCTATAGTCAGCGCTTTTGCACTGCCGTAGCCTATCTTCCACAGCAGCAGCTCGGTAATGGCACCGGAGAGAATGAAAAGTATGATGTACGGCAGGTATCCGCCCAGAATGGCACGGACGATACTGTAAATGAGGATAGCACCCGGCTTTTTCACCTTTGTGCCGATGATGAAGTAGACAATGCCTTCAAGCAGGGCAAAAAATACCGGCATAAGAATTATGGTTATCGGCGTTGCGTATAAAAGTGAGCTTGCAAAGAACAGCACCACATTTATAAGCGCCAGCAGGACAACGGTAATGATGTCCTTGATTTTAAGCTTGTTACGGTTTACGGTTTCCATAGTTATAAACTCCTTTGGTTTTATATGTATTTTTTATTTGAAAGCCACTCAGGGCAGCTGTCACAAAATAAGACCGACAACGACAGACACCGTCAGCACAACGAAGAACAAAATATCCCACGCCGAGAACCGAAGTGACAGGAAATTACTTTTGCGGCGTTTAAGGTCGATGCCCCGTGTTTCTGCGGAAGCTGACAGCGTTTCGGCGATGCGTATTACCCGCAGTGCCATAGGTACTGTCAGGATTTCAATATAGGATGGCAGCGCCCGTAGCTTCTGCCACAGCGTCACAAACGCTCCTCGTGTCCGGATTGACTGCCGCAGCAGCTTCATATCTCCCGAAAGCACCGGGAAAAAGCGGAAGATAACCGCCACAATCATAATAAACCGCTCCGGCAGGTGCATATTTCGCAGTGCGGCAAGGGTGCGGCTTGCTTCATTTCGTCCGATAAGCGTCATCATAGAAATTCCTACGGCAATTATTCGTGGGAACAGCACCAGCATAAACGAGAACAGTGTGTCAGGCAGAAGAACGTTTGCCGCCCACAGCAGTCCAAAGCTCGCACTGCCGATAAGCGCCGCTGTGAGCCTGCCGTCAGCGGCAGTCAGAAGCATCAGCGCCGCATAAGCGGCATATACAAGGTGATTGTCCGATGTGGATATAACGATAGTCAAGACTAACCAGTAGAGCAGCTTAGTCGCAGGATGAAACCGCTCCTTGTATTGCTTTGGCGGCGAAACCTTTGTCGGATGGAAGCACTCCATATACCGCCGCACCGCCTGCAGATCCTGTTGTGACCGAATGAAAAATTCCGTGTCGGCGTGACCGTCACACAGCCCGATACAGCGGTCGCAGGCATCTGCTATCAGTTCAAGATCGTGTGTAATGATAAGAACGGTCTTTTCTTTTCCCATCTCACGAATCAATTCTGCACACCGTTTCAGGCTTTCGGCATCCTGCCCGGCGGTTGGTTCGTCCAGTATGACAATCGGTTTATCGGAAAGATATGCCATCATCAGCGTAAGTCGCTGCATCTGCCCGCCTGAGAGGGAAAACGGGTGGCGGTCACGGCATTCCCACATATCCATACTTTTAAGAAGCGTTTCCGTTTTCTTTTCAAACTCTGCCGTTATCTTGTGTCCGTATTGAAGCTCGTGCAGGACTGAGTTTGTGAAGAACTGGAACTCCGCCTCCTGCATTATGAAAAGAACCTGTTTTTGCAGCTGCTTCGGCTTCTGAGTCTTGCCGAACAGGGAAATCTCTCCGCCTGTAGAGTGGTAAAGTCCTGCAATCAGTTTGCCGAAAGTGGTTTTGCCGCAACCGTTAGTGCCTACCAGACCGACGATTTCATGCTCACAAACGGAAAAATTTACGTCTGAAAGTATTGCTCTGTTTTTCCTTCCGTATTTATACCGAAGGTTTGAAACAGAGAGTGCCTGTGGCATATTTTCGGGTTGCGGCGACCTTTCCGACACGGTGATTTTTTCAAGGTCAAGTGTACGCAGGCTAAGCGTGTGCAATTGCAGTGGCGAAAGCGATTTTGCTTTTTCGGCAGTGTATTTATGCTTTATCTCGCCGTTTGCCATAATCCAATATTCATCGGCAATATCCGCAAGATAATATAAGCGGTGTTCGCTGAGAAGCAGAGTCTTTCCCTGCTTTTTAACCTTAAGCAGAATATTTCTCAACTGCTGTGTCGCCGCAAAGTCAAGGTTAGCCGTAGGCTCGTCAAGAAGAAAAATATCCGTGTCCATTGCCCACGCAGAGAGTATGGAGATCAATTGTCGCTCACCGCTTGACAATTCATAGACGTTGCGGTTTTTCAGATGCTCAAGGTGAAATGTCCGAAAGGCTTCATCTACCCTATCCCGTATCTTTTCCTGAGGCAAGCCGTGGTTTTCAAGCCCGAATGCGACCTCGTTGGAACTGTTTACAGTGAAGAACTGACTGCGTGGATCCTGAAAGACCGATGCCGCAAGCTCCCCGATTTCACCGATACTAAGGTCTGCTGTGCCATGCCCGTCTAAGCGGCAGAAGCCTGTCAGCTCTCCCTCGTAAAACTGCGGTATCAGACCGTTTATACATCGCAGTAGCGTGGACTTGCCACAGCCGCTTCCGCCGCAAAGCACCACACATCGCCCCGCAGGAATATTTCCGCTGACTTTTCGGAGCGTAGGCGTACTTTCTTCCGAATATTGAAATTCGAATTCAAAATCTATCATAGGTATCTCTTTTCTGTAGGTTAGGATAGTCTAACCATATGTTGTAAGAAACGGGCGGCATCACCGCCCCTGAATTAAAAGCTGTTATTGCAAAGTAAGGCACAGCTGTCGCCAACCGGCATTGGTGAAATCCAGAATCGAGCGTAAGCAGGCGAACATTCTGTCTTCATCCGGGCGCTTATCCAGCAGCTGACGGAAATTCCAGAACTGCGCCCCCATAATAAGACGGATAGCATCGGCGTTTGGCTTTTTCCCGTAAACACGGAAAAAGAAATCGACAGTTTGCTGTGTTTTCTGCTCCATAAGGTCGTTCAGCATTGTTTCAACAGAGCTTCCGTCACTGCGGCTGAAGAATAAGGTGCAGTCGTCATAGTGCGAAGCAAGCAACTCAAAGTATATTTTTTCCTCAGAGTTTATGGCACTGAGAATATCTTCCGTCTTTGTACTGAACATCGCCTTTTCGTATTCCTTTGCGACAGGTGCGAACATAACCTTCATCGCTTCAAAAAAATCCTGCAGCAGAGCGACAAACAGTGCGTCTTTATTTTTGTATCTTGTGTAGATTGCTCCGGTGGTGACTCCGGCTTTTTCGGAAATCTTGTGGAGCGAGGCTTTACAAAAGCCGTAAGCAAGAAACTCTGAATATGCCGCCCTGATGATTTTGTCATCAAGCGAATGATCCTTATTTGCCAAAATTCCACCTCCGCAAAATCAATAACGCCGTTATCAATAACGGAGTTATTATAGCACGGCAGGCGGTAAATGTCAAGAGGTATGTAAGCTGTTTTTGTGGCTGTTTTGCGCCTTGATATGCGGTGGGGAATGTGGAACGCAGAAAAATATACTTGTCCGACAGATTTACTTTGGCTGTAATCTTTTGCTTGGGGGCAGGGAGGAAAACTCAACTCGGTTACGGGAAAAGTTTACAATAAGATTTGACTTACTGATGGGATTTACAGCGATATGACAATTTGATAGGAATTCTGCGTGGAATTTGACGGTGGAAAATATATTTGTTGTGTGATAATATGAAAAATAATAAACGGAATGTGCAAATTTTATATCGGTTATATCAAAATACACGTTTCGTATGCAGTAAAGCCGCAAGGCTGTCAATATTCAAACGGAGGAAATCAGATGCAAGCGAGAGATTTAAAAAGTATTATCGAAAGTGAAAATCATGAACTGAAAACTCAGTTCTGCAATGTTCCGTTTACAATTACTCCTGACAGGAACATTTATAACATTATCAGAAACAAGTACAAGGAACTGGCTCTTGAAGCGCAGACAAAATTTGCAGAGATAAACGAGCAGTTTGAGGATCTTGACGATCTTATAAACAATGCTCCGAGCGCTTTTGTATACTGCATTGAAAAGGCTCTGCTCGAGCTGATACAGGATATAATCAGCGTGGATATTTATACAATAGACAAAGATGCTGTTGTGAATATGGCTTTTGACGGTGTGTATTTTGACGAATTCACAGAAGCGTTCAAGGTCATTGACAAGAAGTATGAAAAGATACTTACCGATCTTAATGATGCCGAATATGCAAGAGAACTGAGAAAAGAGAGCAGACCTCGCTGGCAGTCGGCTACATTCGGCGGAAATGCCATAAACGCCTGGTCAAATCAGCTTGATGCAACGGCAATGAATATCACCGAGGGTATAGCGCACAGCCTTGTTAATGCGGTCGGAAATATGATGAGCCGCAGCTATGCACGTTCACAGATAAAGGAACTTTTTAACACAATGAGTCTTCGTCAGGATATGGTGAACAGTGTTTATGATTCCTGCTTCAATCTGCATTTATTACTGCTTGATATAGTAGAGAAGAACACCGCAATAAAGTTTGCCGGTACTGTGAGTGCGGCTGATACGCAGAAAGCACAGGCTATGTTCAACAATATGATGTCTATAAGTCTTCCCCCCGAAAAGAGAGATGCTTTTATCGTGCAGATATTCGAGCTTGATCCTTACGAGGACAGTTTCTATTCAAAGCTGATTGATACAATGGGCGATGAGGATGACTCCATAGGAAAATTCTCCGAATTTTTCGGCGTGAATATATTCGACATCAAGAACGATATACTTGCTCGCTTTGTAAACGACAATATCGGTGAAACCGAAGAAGATGCCGTGAAGTGCAAGGGACTTATGGAGGAGTATGCCGCAAAGATAGGGCTCAGTACCGTGCAGATTGTACAGGCAAGGAATATAGTGGAAGAACGTCTTAAATATTTCAATGACCTTTATTGCACCGTAGACGGCGTTCTTATGGACTCAAGAGCGGAAGCGGATCTTGCGAGAGAAGAGCTTCCACAGATTACGGCGATATTTGAAACGGTTACAAAGCCGACCGACAAGTCTGACCTTGATTATGAAAACGACCTTATCGAAAAGAGAAAGCAGATAGATTCGTTCAAAACAAAAGTTAAGGATAAATATCTTGAAAGTATAGACGCATTGCTTTCCGATTTCGACAGGCTTTTCAGGAAAGAGGGAAAATTCGACCATAGCCTGACGAGAGAAGAAGCAGGGGCAATAAGAGCCTTTGAATATGTAAAGGGCATGAGAATAACATCTTTTGAAGAGCGTGACAACGCTGTTAAGATGCTGACCGAGCGTTTGTCGCATCTCGGTATAACCGAGGCACAGGCGGAAAACGCTTACGCTTATCTGGACGAGGTCGAAAAGAACCTTTGCGTAATTGACGGAATACAGTTTGCAAACAGGGAAGAGGCTTTAAAGGCTACCGCAGAGCTTAACGAGATAACGGCAATAGTAAATGCCGTGCCGAAGCCTGACAAGAACAGCGTTCTTCCTTATGAGAAAATGCTTGATGAAACAAAGGCGAAGCTGGAATCTTATGAAACAGACGTAAAAAACAAGTATATCGGAATTATCGAGCAATACAAGGCAAAGTTCGACACAACATTCCGTACAGTAGGATTTACGGTGTATGAAACAAGAAAAGAAGCGGCGGCACAAAGAGCGCTGAATTTTGCAAAGAGCGTGATTCCCAAGGGTTACACCGAGCAGGATCTGATTGATGCAAGGCAGAAGGTCGATGAATTTCTGGTAACGGTCGGAATAACCTTTGAGGAAGCAGAGCAGGTTAGTGAGCTGTTCAGACAATGCTATCTCAATGTCAATACCGTTGACGGAATTGCTTTCAACAGCAAGGAAGAAGCAGAAGCGGCAAGAGCCGAGCTTGCGGAGATTACCGCTATAATGAGCGATGTACCGAAACCGAATCCCGATCTTCTTCTCGATTATGAGCAGAAGCTGTTCGATGTAAAGGCAAAGCTCGAAAGTTACAAGACGCCGGTAAAGGATAAGTATATTGCGATTATTGACGATTATATAGCAAAGTTTGATACGACCTTCAAGACGACAGGAGCGTTTTCAAAGGCTGAAACACGTCAGCAGGCGGCGCAGATAAGAGCATTGAAGCTGGTAAAATCCATAGCCCCGACCGGTTGCACCTATGATGACGTTGACAAGGCAATAAAGGCGCTTGATGACACGTTGCCGAAGCTTGGTATAGACAAGGCACTCGCAACCGATGCGACAGATTACATACAGGCACAGGAGGACAAGCTGAATACGGTTGACGGAGTGGTTCTGCCTGACAGGGAGAATGCCGCCCTCGCCAAAAAGGAGCTTGAGGAGATACAGAATATAATGTTCAAGGTCGCACCTCCGCAAAATGAGCCTTTACTGAGCTATGAAAGAAACTTGCTTGAAATCGAGGATAAGCTGTCACAGCTCAGGACTCCCGTAAAGGATAAGTATATAGGTATTATCAAAAAGCATCTGGTGGATTTTGACGAAAAGTTCAGAAAGGTATCACTTATCAAAACCGCCGCAACAAGAGAAGAAGCGGCAAAGGAAAGGGCTCTTAAATTCGTGAAGAGCAAGACTTACAACACAGTAACCGATGTCAATAATGCAAGGAACGAGCTTGCAGAGCTTCTTCCCGAACTCGGCATAACATCAGAGCAGGCGACCGAAGCAAATGAATATCTCACAAATACCGAAAACAAGCTGAACGGAACTGCACCGCAATCAAAGCTGAAAGGCGTTTTCGGTATGTTCAAAAAGTAATATCGGTATAAAAGTAAACCGACATATAAAATTATCCCGCACCTCAGAGTGCGGGATAATTTTTATGCGTTTTCAGTTGTTTCTTGAGCATTTTTCCGCATCGATGGCAAGAACAAGCATCAATACATACAATGCGTCCTGTGGGTCTTGCACGTCAAGCACATAGGTGTCTGTCCAGTTCCATATTTCTTTGGATACACAAGCTATGTAACGACCGGTACAGTCACGGATGTTATAATCCCACTCAAGCCAATCGCCGTCTATATTCCAGCCGTTATAATCAATGTTGAATCTGGGTCTTATGAATGTAAACTCTTTGCTGATGCAGCCGACATAACGAGAGTCGACATACATCTCAAACTTCGGAAGCCAGGTAAACACCTTTTCCTTAATGTATCCAACCTCTTTTCCGCAGGAGTTATAAATACGGAGCAGGTGTCCCCATGCAAGCTCACCTTTTACAACGAACGCAGTATTTCCGGCTTCGTCATAAATGTCATAGCTGTCAAACCACGAGAATAATCTTTGCTTGAATAAAAGTTTCATTTATTATTTTCTCCTTGATGCGTGAAAATACATATTATCTGCCATTAAATCTTTAGCCGGAATAATTCCGGTTTTCAAGTTCAGTATAGCATATCGGGATTTAAAAGTCAAAGGTGATTATATTATAATTATGACGGTGTCAGGGCAGTGCTGTCAGGTACGGAAAATGTGGGATAATTTTTATGCGTTTTGTACTACCGTACACAAAAAATTCCACACCCATATATATGAGCGTGGAAAAAATGGTGGAGCCGAGGAGAATCGAACTCCTGTCCGAAAACCGATCCGCCAACCTTTCTACACGCTTAGTGAAGTCTTTTGAAATTCCCTTTCTCCTCTCCGGCTCACAGGATAGAAGTCCGGTAGTCCTTTGATGTGTTGACGGTTACAGGACTCTCACCGAAAACATTGGCTGTTAGTCGACGCCCTTTATAGAGCCACAGCGCTCTCTACAAGGACGGTAGCGCACTTAGGCAGCTACTAATTCAGATCTATTGTCTGCGTTTAATTTTAAAAATGCCCCGTTTAAAGAGATAAGGCGATCTCTGCGTGCTTAGCCGGGTTCACAATCCCCGTCGAAACCTTTACGGCCCCGTTTGTTTGGATAATTATTGTAGCACAAAGGAAAAGGTTTGTCAAGGAGAAATTTGCACTTTTATGAGGTTTCGGATAAAATAAACCGTATATTTTGACATTTTTCGCTTTTTAGGCTGATTGGAGCAAGGCTTGTAAGTGCGATTATATTTTAAGGCGCCTGTCCGGCACGACTAAAAGAAAAATAATGAACAATTGACAACTATGAATGTCGGTGGTATGATTATAATATCAACATCCGGGAGGAATATTCGATGACCGATAAGGAAATGAAGCTGGAACGCTTTAAAGAAGAAAATAAGAATGCTGTAAAGGGTCAGATTGTGCTGACAGGATCTTCTCTTATGGAGATGTTTCCTGTGAATAAATTTCTCGCTGAGCGTGGCTCGGTCATTATCGTGTATAATCGTGCGATAGGCGGGTATATAACAGACGAGCTTATGCAGGTGCTTGATACCTGCGTGTTCGAGCTTGAGCCGAGAAGGGTGTTTATAAATATAGGCACAAACGATCTCAGCGATTCAAGAATACCTATGGATCGTATAATGGAGCACTATGATAGCATTATAAGTTCGATAGAACAGCGATTGCCGAAAACAGAAATTTACCTTATGGCATATTATCCGGTGAACTATGAAGCCGCCGCAGAAAATATGAAGGAGTGCCTGAAAATCCGCACGAATGAAAAGATAACGGCGGCAAACGCACTTGTAAAACAGATTGCGGAAAAGCACGGTCAGCACTATATAGATATAAACGACGGCCTTAAGGATGAGCAGGGCAGGCTGAAAGCTGAGTACACAATAGAGGGCTTACATATAAACGAGCAGGGCTACAGAGCGATTTTTGACGACTTCCTGAAATATCTTGAAAACTGATTTTTGACAATACCCCCTTGTCTGTCTTGACAGGCAAGGGGCAAACTATATAAAACTATATAAAAATAAACCCGTAAGAAAATCTTACGGGTTTGGTGGGAGCGGGTGGATTCGGACCACCGAAGCGAAACGCAACAGATTTACAGTCTGCCCCCTTTGGCCACTCGGGAACACTCCCATATTAAGTTAAAGAAAAAATTGGAGCTGGTGGACGGACTCGAACCCCCGACCTGCTGATTACAAATCAGCTGCTCTACCAACTGAGCTACACCAGCTTGTTAATTTGTTTCTTGTCAACCGACGTGTTATATTATATCATATCGAAAACCGCTTGTCAAGAGTTTTTTAAAATTTTTTTAATTTTTTTACTCTCGGCTTCATCGGCTTTTGCTGTGCCGTGACAACAGATAATATTGTATCACAAAGTCAAACGTTTGTCAACCCTTTTTCGACAATTTTTTGATTTTTTTGAACGGAAATTGCAAAACCGCTTTGCAATGCGGCAAAGCGGTAAAAAGCAATATCGGATATTATCATAGCTTGCGGTAGTCGCACAGTACCGTGTTAGTCATAAGCCAGCTAAGACAATCTTCAAACAGCACGCCAAGTCGTGGCTCGGTACCGTAGCTGTAGGTGGTTTTAACGGCAATTTCCGTGAACGTGGTTGCACGGTTAAGGGCAATAGGCAGGCTTTCGCCCTTCAGCAACGATGCGGTAAGCACTGATGTGAAGATGTCGCCTGTGCCGGGGTAATGTACGGGAATATGGTCCCAGTCGATACGCCAGAAGCTGCCGCTTTCCCTGTCGAAGCCTACGTTCGAGAGCTTCTGGCCGTCATCGTCTATCAAAGGAACTCCCTTTATTACTACTATTCCGGGCTTGTCGCTGAGGCGGGCAAGCCACGAGCGTGCCTGAGCCACCGACATTACGGGAGGGCATTCCTCTCCGAGAAGCATACATGTTTCGGTGAGGTTAGGTGTTATAACATCTGCGGCATCAACAAGCTCCTTCATCCTGCGGATAAGCTCGGGAGTGTAAGTGCTGTAGGGTTTTCCGTTGTCGCCCATTACCGGATCCACTACTTTAAGTGAGTCGGGGTTTCCGTGAAGGAATTCAAGACAGCAATCCACCTGTTTCGGAGATGAGAGAAAACCGCTGTAGATCGCATCAAACTTCAGATGCAGTTTTTCGTAGTGATTATAGCAGGCTGAAATATGATCTGTGAGGTCCTCCATAGCAATATCGGTAAAGCCGCCGGTGTGAGTTGACATAACGGCGGTCGGAACCGGACAGACCTGTATCCCCATAGCAGAGATAACGGGTAATATAACGGAAAGCGAACATCTTCCATAGCCGGAGAGGTCATGGATAGCCGCTATTATTTTATGCTGTGACATTAAAAAACGACCTTTCTTTTTTACACATACATTTATTTTAGCACAAAATTATCATATTGTCGAGATGTAAATTTTATATAGCTCACTTTATTTCTGATACACAAAGAGGATAATAAGGCAAATTCTGATGTCAGATTTATCAAGCTATAATTTTTTAACGGCGGCACATTATATTATCGAGCCGAAAAAGGCGGTTATGAAAGGAAACGGAAAAATGAGCAAGAAAACTTCCAATAATATGATATGTGCCGCTACCGCAATGGTGGCAGGCGGCATTGCTTTTGCCGCAACAAAGGCTATGACCTCGAACAAGACGCAGAACGTCAAGAAGGCAACAGGCAAAGCGATAAAAGCTGTAGGGGCGGTAATAGAATCGCTCCAGATGTAACGGGCTTACAGCAAAAAGCCGTTCACGAGCCGTTTTTGGTAAGTGGACGGCTTTTATCTGTCGGGACTATTATAATCGCCGCTTTTAAAAACAAATATATTCGGCATCAAGCGAATAATAAGGCGAGGGTAGGTTTGACTTTGCGGCGGTATAGTGTTATAATTTATTGTACTATCAAGAGATAAAAGCAAGAGATAAAGGCAAGGTGCATTTATGATAACAGGATTGAGAACGAGAGAGCCGCTCGGATTTACTAAATTCATTGAAATGATTCAGCAGGCTGCCGCAAAAAAGGGAAGCGTGTTTTTCCTTGATTGCAAAGAGGGCCACGAGCAGGTGAAGAACGGGCTGATTGCGAGCGATTGCAGCGGCTGGCTTGTGCCTGCGGAAGAAGCGGAGGAGTTCAATGCGGAATATATGGATTTCAGCGAGTGCGATTGCTGGGATAAGTATTTTGCGTGGGAAACCTGGTACGAGGACGAAAACGGCGAGCTGAAGATAGATGTTTCGGTAGTGTAACATTGATTGCAACAGTTACAGCAGGTAAATAAAACGCCGTAAAAGCGACAGCGTAAAATAAAAAACGAAAATGTAAATTTTTGTGCTTGACAAATGCAAAATTATCTGATATAATAAACAAGCTGATTTGCGGGGATGCTGGAATCGGCAGACAGGCAAGCTTGAGGTGCTTGTGTCAGTATTGGCGTGTGGGTTCAAGTCCCATTTCCCGCACCAGTGTAAAGGACATTCGATTTTCGAGTGTCCTTTATTTTATATCTCGGCAAATCAGCAAAGCATTATCATCGAAAAAAGCCACACTGGAATCGCACGAAATCTTTGATTTCGTGGTAGAGGAAACTTGTTTCCTCAGCGTGAAATCTATGATTTTGCGGAAGCGGAACTTGTTCCGCAGATTGACAAAGGCAAGCCCCAGGTGCCCCAGTCAGTATTGGCGTGTGGGTTCAAGTCCCATTTCCCGCACCAGTGTAAAGGACATTCGATTTTCGAGTGTCCTTTATTTTTATTCATAGAAGATTTGAAAATCATTAGCATTAAAGACAGTGATAATAGAATCAGAGTTTTCCGATAATGCAGAAGGTGAAGAAATTTTTAAAAAACACTTGACTTTGAAGCTCCGCTATGATATAATATCAACGTTGACTATTTGGCAACGCATTAAATATGCAGGTGTGGCGGAATTGGCAGACGCGCTAGCTTCAGGTGCTAGTGATCGCAAGGTCGTGTGGGTTCAAGTCCCGTCACCTGCACCAAGACAAGTCGTAGAAATACGGCTTGTTTTTTTATTGCTGATACATTTTAAAACAGCAGTGGCGGAATTGCACCAAATCTTTGATTTGGTGGTAGCGGAACTTGTTCCACAGCACGAAATCTTCGATTTTGTGGAAGCGGAACTTGTTCCGCAGACAGAGAGCGCTAGCTTCAGGTGCTAGTGACGCATGAGTCGTGTGGGTTCAAGTCCCGTCACCTGCACCAAGACAAGTCGTAGAAATACGGCTTGTTTTTTTATTGCTGATACATTTTAAAACGGCAGTGGCGGAATTGCACCAAATCTTTGATTTGGTGGAAGCGGAACTTGTTCCGCAGACAGAGAGCGCTAGCTTCAGGTGCTAGTGATCGCAAGGTCGTGTGGGTTCAAGTCCCGTCACCTGCACCATATCGAGTATTCATAAGGGATTTGACTTTATGAATACTCGATTTTTCTATTTGATACGGATTTATGTACGGAGCAGGTTTTTGCCTGCTCCTTTTTGTTAAGCCGTTTTCGGCTCTGTTAAATACTCAACCGCGACACCTTTCCGTGTATCTGCGACGATATTCGGTCTTTGAGATACCTCGGGTATTTCCACATACCCGACAAAGCGGTAATAGATAACGATTCTTTGGGTTCTGTTTTTGCCTGTGCCCTCCGTTTCAAACACATCAATGTGGTCGATAAGTTCACGGAGCAGCGGTGCGGTCAGTCTGTCCATCCGCATAAATTCTCGAATTGCAGATGTGAAGCTTTCACGCTCACTCTCTCGCTCTCCGCATTCCGAAAGCTTTTGACGAAGCGTTTTAATTTTTGCTTTCAGCTCCAGCCTTTCCGTTTCATACTTGTGGGACAGCTGCATAAACCATTCGTCGCTTACCTTGCCGGTAGCGTTGTCCTCATATAGCTTTTCATAAAGTTTTGCCACGGTATCGTTTCGCATAATTGCTTTTTGAAGTTCCTCTTCATCGTGCCTCTTTTCTTTCATCAGTTCCTTGTCGGTCTTTTGGGCGAGAAGCTCGGCAAAGGCTTCTTCATCCGATTCAAGAAACTCTGCCATTCTGCGCAGCTCCAGCATCACTACCTGTTCGACCGCGTCTGCCCTGACATAATGCCGATCGGGACACTCACCGCGATAATCCACCTTGTTGTTTGCACATACAAAATAATGAATGTCCTTATTGATTGTGTTCGTATGGTGACGGAGCTTACCGTGGCAGTCTCCGCAGAACAGCAAATCACAAAATATGCTTTTCTCGCCGTTTTGAGGTTTTGGCGCGCGGCGTTTTGTTTTGGCTATGAGCGTCTGTACCTTTTCGAAATCACTCCGTGCAATAATCGGCTCGTGAACATCCCTGAATATTGCCCAATTCTCGGGATCGTTCGGAAGTCTTGTTTTGTTCTTAAAAGACTTTGAGCAGGTCTTGAAGTTGATTACATCACCGCAGTATTCCTGCTGAGACAAAATCTTTTGAATTGTTGTCTTGCACCATTTGTATGGATTAGGTTGATTTTTCTTACCGCCTCTCGGCAGACCTTTGCTTTGCCAATACGCCATAGGAACAAGTATTTGCCTTTCCTGCAATATTCGCGCGATAGTTTCGTTGCCCTTACCCTCAAGACACATTTTGAAAATGCTTTTTACCACCTCTGCCGCCTCCGGGTCGATAACCCACTTCTTTTTGTTTTCGGGAGATTTCATATATCCGTAAGGCGGCTGAGATAACGGTTCTCCCATTGAACCGCGCAAGCGATGCGATGAACGAATTTTCTTTGAAATATTCCGTGCATACATTTCATTTAAGATGTTTTTGAAAGGGGCAATTTCGCTTTCACCCTCTTCGCTGTCTATTCCGTCATTAACGGCAATAAAGCGAATGTCATGATCAGGGAAATATACATCGGTGTAATTTCCTACCGAAACATAATCTCGTCCGAGTCGGGATAAGTCTTTTACCATTACGGCATAGATATATCCCATTTCGATATCGGAGAGCATCTGCTGAAATCCCGGTCGGTTGAAGTTGGTTCCCGTATATCCGTCATCTATCTAAAAGCCGTCTTTGATACAAGCCCATTTGCGGAAATGGGCAGAAAACGGCTTGAAATAAGGGCTTTTATGCTGTTTTCAACGCTGCTGCGGAAGCATTTTTTCGGTATTGCCGATGCGGTGGATTATTCGACAATGGCGATTTGAACCCGTCCGCAGTTAAAATAAAAAGGTATATGAATAATAAAAAGGTTGAGTAATACATCGCCACATATAAGCCGCATAGAACCTTGTCATACGAAGGGCGAAGGGGGAACGGAAACGCTCCTGTCTGCCTCGCCAAAAAGAGAAATGTAAAACGGGGGCGAAGCAATGAACCGTCCAAGCTGCTTGAAAGCAAATCGACCGTTGCTTTTTCTTCCTGCCGCGAAAACAGCCGAGAGTGACCACCAAATGCAGGATATGTACAGGCTGAACAAAACTGCATGAATTGACTTCACTCAAATATGACACAGCCCTGATCATGGAGAAAAATCTGCAAATATATCCTCTGTTTCGGATACTGCCGGACGAATATGCAACACCGTCTCCCGATTATTGATCGCAGATGAATTTGACGACCCCGAAAAAACTTCGTGCAAAGTCGTCCGTGTGGGCTTGCTTTTATTCGGATATTCGTATATAATGTAATATGTTGAGTATTATCCATGCGGAGGTGCGGTATGAACGGGATCAAGGGCTATATCTCCATTCGGGAGGCGTCCTACCGTTGGGGCGTGTCGGAGCGGCGGGTCAACCAGTATTGCGCCGAGGGACGCATCCCCGGCGCGTCCCGGTTCGGGCGCTCATGGGCGATCCCGGAAAATGCGAAGAAACCGTCCGACCCACGCTTTCAGAAGCAACACCGCGATCCCGGCGGGACAAGCACCTGACGGATACCCCTCTGCATTTTAGCATCCGCAAAAAGGAAGTGAACGCTATGACCTGCGACGAGGCTTTTTACCGCCAGTATCTGAGCGGTGACGACGAAGGGCTTAATGCCCTGATGAAAAAATACGGCGACCCCCTGACCCTATATATCGACGGCTATCTGCATGACGTTCACGAGGCGGAGGAGCTGATGCTGGATGTTTTCGCCTATCTGTTCACGAAAAAGCCCCGCATCCGGGACGGCGGCTTCAAGGCGTATCTCTATAAGGCGGCGCGGCACATGGCGCTGCGCCATAAGAGCAAACGAAAGCCGCTGTTCAGCCTCGATGCGCTGACCGGCGAGCCGGACGGGCGGCTGCTGGCGGAGGAAGTTATACAGACTGAGGAGCGAAACCGCATCCTGCATTTCTGCATGGATGAAATGAACCCGGACTATCGGGAGGTCCTCTATCTCACCTATTTTGAAGGCATGAGCTACGCGCAGGCGGCGGAGGTCACGGGGAAAACGGTAAAGCAGATCACCAACATGGTATATCGCGGAAAAGAAAGCCTGCGAAGGCTCTTAGAACGGGAGGGGATCACAAATGCGGAGTCATGAGGAGCGCGTCGCGGAGACGAAGCGGCGCATCGCCAAAATGGAACGGGAGAAACGGCTGCGGCGCAATACGATCACCATGGTTTCCGCCGTTGCGGCGTGCCTTGTGCTGCTCATCGGCGCGTCTTTCGCCATGCCCGGCATTGCCGCAAACATCCAGACAGGCGACTACTCCGGCTTTGAAACGGCGGCCAGCATCTTTCACAGCGGCGCAGCTTTGGGATACATCGTCATCGGGCTGCTGGCGTTTTTACTCGGCGTATGCGTGACCGTTTTGTGCTTCCGGCTGCGGCAGATGAACCGCGAGGACGATCAGAACAAAGAAAGCGAGGATGCGCATGGAGCTGATTGAGAACCTGCTGCAACTGCTGGTCACGTTCGTCGGCACGCTGCTCTCAGGTATCTCCTACCGAAAAAGTGGGCGACAGGTGTATTTTCTGCTGCTGTGCTTCTATGGCTGCTTTGCCCTCGGCGCGCTCTACTGGACGCTGTATCTGCTGCTGTTCGATACCACACCGCGCGTTTTCTATGTGTCGGAGTTCGGCTGGGTGGCGAGCGTAATTTTCCTGCGCATTTTGCAGGCCACTCTGGAGGGAGCAGATGAGCGCAGCTTCCGTTGCCGCAGGGCATGGCTTGCGCCTGCGTTCGGCGTGCCGCTGCTGGTGTTCTACTGCACCTTCGGGGACATTCTCTCCAACCTGATCTGGTGCGGCATGATGATTTGGCTCTCTTACTGCGCCATCCGGGGGCTGGTATACGCCAATGGGCAGACGGGGGCGGCGCGGAATATGCGGTACTTCCACATCGGCGTGCTGTGCTTTGCGTTTGCGGAGTATCTGCTCTGGACGGCGGGCTGCTTCTGGCCGGATACCTCACCGGCAAGTCCCACCTTCTGGTGTGATATGCTGCTGACCCTTGCCATATTGGGGCTGCTGCCCGCCATGAGAAAGGCGGTGGACGCATGACTTACATCGAAAACATCTTCCTGTGCATGGTGTCTCCGCTGCTGGTGGCCGCATTGTGCATGGGCAGGCGGCAGCTCCGCTTCTTCCTGTTCTGCATCGCCGGGATGGGTGTGTGCCTGCTTTCGGCCTATATCAACACCTTCCTCGCGGCGGTGTGTCAGGCGGACGTCCTTGCCGCCACGGCGGAGATCGCGCCGGTGGTGGAGGAAATGATGAAGCTGCTGCCGCTGGTGTTCTATCTTCTGGTGTTTGAGCCGGAGAGCGAGAGAATTAAGCCCGCCGCCATCACGGTTGCCCTTGCCTTCGCCACCTTTGAAAACGTGTGCTATCTCATTCAGAACGGCGCAGACCGCTTCTCCTTCATCTTCTTCCGGGGCTTCGGCACGGGAGCGATGCACGTCCTCTGCGGTCTGATCGTGGGCGGCGGACTTGCATACACATGGCGGCGGACGTGGCTGAAGATCGCAGGCATCTGCGGGCTGCTGGGCGCGGCGATAACATTCCATGCCATATACAATCTGCTCATCGCCTATGGCGGCGCGGCGCAGTACATCGCCTACGCCCTGCCGGTGCTGCTGGTGGCGGCGGGAAGGCTGTCCACTTTCCGCTTATCGCAGAGGAAATAACCGAACATTTACTCCCTGAGAGCTGCTTTTTGGCGGCTCTCAATTTTTTTTGAAAAATTTTGCGTTTTGGGTGAGAGTTTTTTCGATTTTTTGTACCTATATAAGTGAAAGGGTTTTTAAGCCGCATTTCAAAAAATCCAGAGAGGAGGTTCAAACGAAATGTACGATACCGCAAGACGGGTCGCACTCGTCAAGCAGCGGGTGCGGGAAAACACCCGCCGGAGGCAGCGGCGCGAGGTAATAAGCCTCTCCGCAGCGTGTATACTGCTGTGCGCGGCGCTGATGCAGACAGCGGGCACGGTCGTCGCTCCGGGACAGACCGCCGCATGGGGCGTGTTCGGCGCGATGCTGCTGCGGGAGGACGCGGGCGGCTATGTGCTGGTGGCCGTCGTCTCCTTTGTAGCGGCGGTGGTCATCACCGCGCTGTGCTTCCGGCTCAGAAGCAAGGAAAACCGGAGAAAAGACGGGGCGGGCAAGCCCGCCCGACACGAAAAGGAGGAGAAAAGCCAATGAAGAAACGAATACTCAGCATCCTGCTCCTATGCTGCATGGTGCTGACGCTGCTGCCGACAACAGCGTTTGCAGCGGAGACCGGCGCGATGGATAATATCCCCGCAAAATTTGATGTGGAGATCGATCTGTGCGGCAGAACGAAAGACATCAACATCAACGACAGCAAGACATACTATATCTATTCGTCCTCAAGCGATCCGGACTTTGTCTGGACAAAGAAGATCCAGATCAACGGAAAGAAGGCGGCACCGCACATCTTCCTGGATAACGTGAATATTCAGGTGAAGAAGGACGCCAAGACACCGGCCATCGAGCTGCACGGAAAGGCGTCGGCGTATCTGTACTTTATCAACCGGGACAGTAAGCTGACGGGGGCCACCGGACGGGCGGCCATTCAGAAGAACCGCAGCGAGGGGCAGCTGTGCGTGCAGGTGATGGAGTGCACCACGGTGACGTGTCAGGGTGGCTATAAAGCGGCGGGCATAGGAGGAAGCTGGGCGACCCGCAATATCGCAGAAAGTCTGTTCAACCTGGATATGTACGGTCACGGCGCAAATATGCACTTCGGCTCTCAGACGAACCCATCGCTCTGGAGCGGCACCATCATCGCCAAGGGCGGCGATGGAGGAGCCGGCATTGGCGGCGGCAGAAACGGCAGCGGCGAGAAGCTGTATTTCTACTCAGGTAAAATCGAGGCGAAGGGCGGCGAAGCGGCCTCCGGCATCGGCGGCAGCTTCAAGGGCCGCGGCCGCGATATCTACATCTACGGCGGCGATATTTCCGCCAAGGGCGGCGATGGAGGAGCCGGTATCGGCGGGGGCTGCTGGAAATCGTTGCAGGACATGGATGGCGACACCGCAGCCTATAATATCAACATTTACGGCGGCAAGATCAACGCCCACGGCGGATACAACGGCGCGGGCATCGGCGGCGGTCAGTACGTCCCGGCGCGCGATATCACCATCACCGGCGGCGAGATCACGGCGCACGGTACGCACGGCGCGGCCATCGGCGGCGGACGCTGGTGTCACGGTCAGAACATCACCGTGACGGACGCGAAGCTGAAGCTGACGACAGGATACTCTCGATACATCTCGGACGAGGCGGCAGCTATGGGCTACGGCGATCGTGTATACTTGGAAAAGGTATACGATATCGACGTAGGGAAAAGATATATAGGAGATCTTGTCAGGAACCCCCTGCCCGAAGACTACAAGTCCATCAAAATAGGCTCATACCATGGAAAGCTGGTGAAGCTGAAGGTTGAGGCGCAAGCCATCAACCGCGACGACGAGTTCGCCCTCTTCTGGAATCTCTATGATATTCTGATTCCCAATGAAAACGGGCGTATCGACGTGCAGCTGCTGACGCTGCCGTACGTGAAGAACTACGGCTGGGCGATCGAAGCGATGGAGATGGAGCTGATCGACGACCCCTGCAACGGGAAGCACGACTTCGGCTGGGTCGACCGGCAGTCGTGCCACGTCTGGGCATGCCGGAATATGAAATGTCAGGCGCGTGACCCGGTGGCGGAGATGTCCAAGCAAAACGGAAAGCACATCCCCGGCGAATGGGGCAATCAGAAGCAGCTCTGCACTGTGTGCGGCCATGTGATGGGAACGGACACGAAGGCGCCGGTGCTGGAGGTTTTGAAGAACGGCGAGAGCTACACCGTCGAGGATACCCTCGATGGAAATCCCGGCGCGTACACCTTCACCGTGAGCGACCCGGCGCTGAATGGTGAGACGTCCTCCGGCATCAAGTCGGTGACCATCAACGGCGAGCCGCAAGCCGGCCCCACCTATCGTCTCCCCGCGCCGGATGGCGGCAACAATGATGCGGGAGCGGAATATACCGTGGTTGCGACTGACAACGCGGGAAACGAGACTACGGCCACAGTCAGAACCTACAGGCGGCACCATGTGAAGGTCATCAGCCCGGACGGCAAAAAGACCTACGCCGATCTGATGCTGCCGCACAATGAATATCTGGTGCTCCAGATCAGGCTGCCGGCGGGCGTGTCGGCAACGCTGACCGATGAGGCAGACGGGACGAAAATCCCATATGACAAGGAAAAGGGAGAGTTCCGGGCAGGTCTGATCACCAAAAACCGGACGCTCGTGCTGAATTATTCGACGAAGCATCCAAAGGTCGAGCTTCGCTTGGGGACGGGTCAGTACTTCACGGGATATAACGCGGATTCGGACGAACCGTATTATCTCAAAGGCGCGTCCATGGATGAGAATTCCTATCAGATAGGCATGTGGGTCGACACGGACGCGAAGCCAGGCTACTACCTCAGCTCTCCGGAGCGCTACACGCAGGAAGAGCTGGCAGCGCTTGACGAGTCCCTCTGGAAGGAATACAAGATAGCGGAAGCCACGCCGGGATCGATCGTGCTGCCATTTATCTTAATCACAATAGACGCTGCGGCGTATGAAGAAAACGGCGGTTGGTATGTCTACGCCAAAGCCACGAACCCGACGGGAACGACCTATGTCTCTACGCCGAAGATGATCATTGACGTCGAGAACCCGAAAGCCATTGATCTTTCTACCGGAAAGGAACTGAAGAGCTATGGTAAGTATTACGGCGACCTGCGGTTCAAGGTAGAGGACTCATCGCCCGTCACGGTTCGTTGCCATACATCCCCGGGTGGGAAAGCTACGCTTCTGACGCCGGATGAAAATGGCGTTTATACGATCCCGGCAGAGTATGACAACAGCATCCAACACACGCTTATCATCGAAGACGCCTGCGGAAATGTGGCCTCCTACAGGTCGTTCAAGGTTTTCTGGAACTACCTGACCAATGTGCGGGAGAAGGACCATTGGGATGTGGCGCCCGCGCAGCCGATCCGTATTTCCAGGGAACAGAATCTGAAAGAGGAGCTCTCCAAGGTCCAAATCGGGGTTTTTTCAGCTGACACCTCTGGTTTTATACCTGTCGAGGTTTCGTGGGAGATCCCGGCAGACTATGATCCGCAGTCCCAGCGGGAGCAGACCTTCACGGCCAACGGAACGGTGATTCTGGAGGGCACCGGAGCACGCTGCAACTCGGGGCTTGATGTTATCACACGTCCGGGAGAGGAGTGGAAGAAGAACATCTCGGTGCAGGTGACCGTGGAGGGCGACCCGCAGTATAAGGTGACGGTGCAGGATTGCGAAAACGGCAGAGTCAAGGCGGTGAACGCTGCGGGAACCGCCGAGGACGGCACGCCACTGTTCTTTAAGGGCGAGCTTGTCATGCTCTCCATTGACCCCGACGAGGGCTATATGCTAAGCACGCTGTCCGTCAATGGCAACCCTGCCGCCGTTGCGGTTGGGGACGATACCTATACCTTCACCCAGCCGGAGGGAGATGTTACCATCACCGCAGCGTTTGAAATGCGCAACGAGCATACCGTCACTTTTGACGCTAACGGCGGCTCCGAGCCTGAGGAGCTGCCCGAGGAGGTCACCACCGCAATGCCCGCTAAGAAGATATTGCACGGCAGCGAGTATTCTCTGCCGGAGTGCGAGTTTATTGCGCCCGAAGGAAAGCAGTTCAAGGCATGGGAGATAGACGGTGCGGAGTATCCGGTGAACGCCCCTGTGACCGTCACTGCTGACATCACAGTCAAGGCGCTGTGGGAGGACGCACCTCCCGCGCCTGCCGAGTATACCGTCAGATTCAATGCCAACGGTGGCGGCGGCACAATGGCAGATGTCACCGGTATTTCCGGCAGCTACACCCTGCCCGCCTGCGGTTTTACTGAACCGGAAGGCAAGCAATTCAAGGGCTGGTCAACCAGTGCCGACGGTTCGGTTATTTCCGGCACGACCTATGAAGTAAGCTCGGATACTACCTTCTATGCAATCTGGGAGAGTAAAGAGTATTCCATCATCGTAACGGACGGCAAAGCGACAATCGGTGCAGGAAGCGAAATCAGTAAAGCGGCGCAAGGCACAACCATTACTCTGACCGCAAATGCGGCTCCTGACGGTAAGGTGTTTGATAAGTGGGTAGTAGAAAGCGGCAACACTACTCTTGAAGATGCGAACAGTGAAACCACTACTTTCATAATGCCTGACAGTGAAGTCAGCGTGAAAGCGACCTACACAATTCCCCATACCCATACCTACGATCAGGAAATTCAGAAGCCGGAAACCCTCAAGTCGGCTGCCGACTGCACCAACGATGCAGTATATTTCAAGAGCTGCTCCTGCGGAGAGATCAGCACAACAGAAACCTTTACAGCAGCAGGTACACAGCTCGGGCACGCATGGGCAAGCGATTGGAGCAAGGACACAGACAATCATTGGAAAGAATGCTCTCGCTGTCACGAAAAGAAGGACGAGGCGGCTCACGATTACGGCAGCGATAACATCTGCGACACCTGCGGATATGACAAGACCGTACCGCATACGCACAATCTGACCCTCGTTCCCGCAAAGGCTCCTACTTGCACGGAGAAAGGCAACACAGCATATTACACCTGCGACGGCTGTGACAAGTGGTTTGAGGATGCAACCGGTGCATCCGAAATTACCGACAAGACAAGCGTAATCCTTGCGGCAACAGGTCATAGCGCTTCCGACTGGAAGTCCGATAATACCGATCACTGGAAAGAATGCACCGTTGTCGGTTGCGGCGTGATCATCGAGGACAGCAAGGCGGCGCATACCGCCGGTGAATGGATCATCGACACCCCGGCAACAGCTACCACAAGCGGCTCAAAGCATAAGGAATGCACCGTCTGCGGTTATACGATGACAACCGAAACTATCCCGGCAACCGGCGGCGAGCATACTCACAACTACGGCAGTGAGTGGAAGAACGATGCCGACAACCACTGGCATGAGTGCTCTTGCGGAGATAAGAAAGATACAGCAGCGCATACCGCCGGCGAATGGATCATCGACACCCCGGCAACAGCTACCACAAGCGGCTCAAAGCATAAGGAATGCACCGTCTGCGGTTATACGATGACAACCGAAACTATCCCGGCAACCGGCGGCGAGCATACTCACAACTACGGCAGTGAGTGGAAGAACGATGCCGACAACCACTGGCATGAGTGCTCTTGCGGAGATAAGAAAGATACAGCAGCGCATACCGCCGGCGAATGGATCATCGACACCCCGGCAACGGCTACCGCCGACGGTACGAAGCATAAGGAATGCACCGTCTGCGGTTATACGATGGCAACTGAAACCATCCCGGCAACCGGCGGCGGTGAGCATACTCACAGCTACGGCAGTGAGTGGAAGAACGATGCCGACAACCACTGGCATGAGTGCTCCTGCGGCGATAAGAAAGATACAGCAGCGCATACCGCCGGCGAATGGATTATCGACACCCCGGCAACAGCTACCACAAGCGGCTCAAAGCATAAGGAATGCACCGTCTGCGGTTATACGATGGCAACCGAAACTATCCCGGCAACCGGCGGCGGTGAGCATACTCACAGCTACGGCAGCGAGTGGAAGAACGATGCCGACAACCACTGGCATGAGTGCTCCTGTGGTGACAAGGACGATGTTGCAGCACACAGCTTCAAGTGGGTGGTAGATAAGGAAGCAACTGCAACCAAAAAGGGTTCCAAGCATGAAGAATGCAAGGTTTGCGGCTACAAGAAGGCGGCAGTTGAGATTCCGGCTACCGGAACACCGACTGAGCCGGGCAAGCCGACTGGTCCGGATTCTCCGCAGACCGGTGACAACAGCAATATGATCCTCTGGATCGCACTGCTGTTTATCAGCGGCGGCGCAGTGATCGGCATCACCGCTTACAGCAAAAAGAAGAAAGAAAACGCTGAATAAATCAGCTGCGAACCTTTGAGCAAAGGGCGGTGACGGACATTGCCGTCATCGCCCTTTCGCTTGGACTGGAGAAGAACCACATGATGCAGGATTATCAATCGAACCGCCCCGTCAGGCAGCAACCGCCGGGACGATTCCCGAACGAGTCAGATCGAACGGTAGAGAGAATCAGAAAAAGGAAGAAAAAACAGACGCAGCGCCGTATGGTGCTTTGCGGTGCGATCGCCGCACTGGCGGTAATCATCGTTGGCATTATACTGCTGGCAAAAGGCTGCTCCGGCGGCACGGACGCACTTGCAGGCACATGGGAGTTCGACGGAACGACCACCTATTCCTTTGACGGCAGCGGAAGCGGCGCAATGGAGCTGCCCTCCATATCCTACGATTTCACCTATACCATCGACGGCAATAAGCTCATGATCGATTACGCCAACGAGTCGGTGCGGGATTCCGAATATGAATTTACCGTTGACGTAAATACCCTTACCTTGATCGGTGGCGAGGGCACGGTCGGCGGGACATACGAGCTGAAAAGAAGCTCAAAGAAATAAGGGCTTCCGCAAAAAACAACAGGAGTGACGCTATGGCAGAATCCAAGAGCAGACTGTTATACATATTGAAATACCTTTGGCAAAACACGGATGCCGAGCATTATGCAACAACGGCGGACATCCTCGCCTTTCTGAAGGGCAACGGCATCTCCTGCGACAGAAAAACAATACCGGGCGATATTGCGAAGCTCTGTGATATTGGCATTGATATTGAAGAAGAAAGAAGCCGTGAGAACCGCTATTCCCTGAGTAGTCATTTATTTACTCTGCCGGAGTTGAAACTGCTGATTGATGCGGTGGAATCGTCCAAATTCATCACGGTAAAGAAAAGCGCGGAGCTGATCGAAAAGCTGTCGCAGATGACCAGCATCCATCAGGCGGCGGAGCTGAAAAGCAATCTGTATGTTTCCGAGAGAGTAAAACCGCTGAACGAGCAGATTTACTATTTGGTAGATAATATCAATACGGCAATCAACCGAGGGAAGCAGATTTCGTTCCGGTACTTTCACTACGACCAACATCGAAAACAAGTCCCCAATAACGATGGAAAGCGATATTTCTTCTCCCCCTACTGTTTGGTATGGAACGAGGATCATTACTATGCCATCGGTTACAGCGAAAAGCACCGAAAGCTCGGCACCTTCCGGGTGGATCGGATGAAGGAGGTGGAAATCCTTTCCGCCGACGCCGCAGCGAAGCCCGCCGATTTCAACCTGCCGGAATTTACCCGCCGTGTGTTCGATATGTACGACGGTGAAACCAAAAAGGTTACGCTGGTCTGCAAAAACGATCTGATGAATTATATCGTAGACCGCTTCGGTGATGAGGTAGATACCGTTCCGGGTGACTGCGGACACTTTAGGGCTGTGGCGGAGGTTTCCGTCAGTCAGACTTTTTTCGCATGGGTGTTTCAGTTCAACGGAGATATACGGATCACAGCTCCCGAAGAGGTTGTTTTGCAATATGGGGAAATGCTCAAAAATGCTTTGCAGACATAGGCTGTGCCGCTGTTCGGAAAATGAGATGGGTGCAAAAACGCCCATCTCGTTTTGACTTTGCCGAAACCCCTTGTATTCGTAAAAAGTTCAGGATATAATATGCTTACGGCGTTCGCAAAAAAGCGAACCGAGAAAGGAGCCGCCATATGAACAGAGCAAAGACCTTCGGGGACTTTCTGATCGCAAAGCGTATGGAACGGGAAATGTCCGCACGGCAGCTTGCCATCAAACTGGACTTCTCCGCCGTGTATATCTGCGACATCGAAAAAAACCGCAGACCCGTTCCCGATGAGATTCTGGAAAAGCTCCCCCTGCTTCTGCATCTGAATGAAGCCGAAACGGAGGAAATGTACGACCTTGCCGCAAGATCGCGGCATACGGTGAGCGCGGACCTGCCCGAATACATCATGGAAAAGGACATCGTCCGTGCCGCCCTCAGAACAGCCAAAAAGCATAATGTAACGGATAAGCAATGGGAAGATTTCATCCGCCGCATTACAAAAGAGTCCGACTAAGCCTTCGGACGGAAAGGAATACGCCGATGGCAACACTTTACTACCGCCCGCAGGCACTGGAAACCATTGCCCGCCACACGCTGCTGCAATATGACGCAGGATATCTCAGCGGCAGACCCCAGGCCGTGCCGATTGAAACCATCATCGAAAAGACCTTCGGACTGCGTATTGAATACCAGTACCTTACCAACGACGCCCGTGAGCTGGGCAGAATGATCTACGACAGCGGCGTTACCACCTACTACGACCGGGACAGAGGCGACTATGCCTTGATGCGCGTGGAAGGCGGTACCATGCTGATCGAAGCGTCGCTTCTTGAAGATGAACGCTGCTACGGCAGACTGCGCTTTACGCTGGCCCATGAGCTGGCACACTACATCCTTCACAAGCGCATCTTCAGCGGGACAGGCGTCGCCGCCGCTTTGTATAACCACGATACCGACGAGGACGCTACGGAATGGCAGGCAAACTACCTTGCCAAAGCTCTCCTGATGCCCAACGGACAGGTCAAACGCCGCTTTTACGCACTCCGTCCCATGTGCTGGTCGAAGCATGAGTTCGTCTGCAAAATGGCGGAAACCTTTGAGGTGTCCAAGCAGGCAATGGAAATACGCCTGAAGGAATTTGCCCTGATATGAAAATCCTGCGGGATTTTTTTACCCTGCGTGTTCGCAATTATGCGAATATTATACGATGAAAGGAGTAGGCAATGGATGAAATACGGGACTGTCTGGGACGGCTTGCCTGTAAGGGCGACGCTGTCACCGGAGAAATCGAGACGCTGTATAAGGGCTGCCGGACGCGGCTGCGCCTGCCTGTCGGTGAAAGGTTCACCGTCGAGCGTGAGGGCACCGTGACCCATATCACCCGGCTTGCAAGCCGCGCTTTCCGTGTGGAGAGCGGCAATAAACAGGAATAATCCAAACAAGTAAATAACGGGATCCGCAGAGCTGCACGACGGCCATGGACACACCTCTCTCAAAAGAGGACTGTGCCTGTGGCCGCCTTTTTGTATCTGCGGATAAAAACGGCTCCTGCGGATTTCGAACCGAGATCTGAAAGGAGCTTTTTATGAAAATCACCGTTTACTACGAGGACAAAAACCACCCCCTGATTCTCGACGTGCCTGACAATGACTGCGAGATCTGGATTGAGAACGATTATCGGCAAAGGCTCTCCCGGGCGCAGGACAAAGCCTCCGTCACAAGGCGCACGGCGCAGGAGATCATGGACGAGGAGTGCAACAAGCCCACTTTCAACAGCCATCAGAGGGAGACACGCCGCCATGTGTCTTTGGACGCGCTCGATCTTGACGGAAATCTTCTCGCCGGAGCGGAGAATGCGGAAAGCCTTGTGTGCAAAGAGGACTACGCCGAGCTGCACCGCGCTATAAGCTGCCTGAAGCCGAAACAGCGCGACCTTTTAAGGAAGGTGTTTTGGGAGGACGTCAGGCAGGTCGAAATTGCGAAAGCCCAGGGCGTGAGCGAGTCGGCGATCGCCCAGCGCATGGCCGTCGTCTATGCCCGCCTGAAAAAATTCCTGACCGAAGAAAAATAATTTTCCGAAAAACCTTAAGTTTCCCCTCTGCCGTGAGCTACCTGTGAAGGGCAGCAACCGGACCGCTCTTCGGAAAGGAGGACACAGCGATGAGACACACACTGAAAATCAAAGTCTCCGGAAAACGGGCCAACGGCGGCATTCTCGCCTGCAGACAGGTCACGGCAAGGGAAAAGCTCCTTCGGTTCCTGCTCGGCAGTCCCGTGAAGCTCACGGTCCTTGTCCCCGGCGACAGCGTAGACGAGGTGGCAATCAGGGAGGTGGCGGACAGTGATGACGAATCCGAATGACCTGCGAAGGGTGCCGGTCAAGGTACAGCCGTACCGCCACCAGCAGAGAGCCTATGAGTTCACGCTCGGTCTGTTCGGTCTGCTGCCGTCACAGGTCAGGAGCGGCGGCGCCGCCTTACTGATGGAAATGGGAACGGGAAAAAGCCTGACCACCATCGGCGTGGCGGGGACGCTCTACGAGTTCGGCAGGATCAACCGTCTGCTCGTGGTCTGTCCTCTCAGTATTACGGGCGTATGGCTTGATGAATTTGAAAAATTCGCAGCCTTCGACTATTCGCTCGCGGTGCTTGAGGGCAGCGGTGAGAAGAAAAAGAAGCTGCTCCACGGGTTTGACGGCGAGGGGCTGCAGGTCGTGGTCGTGAACTACGAATCGGCGTGGAGGCTTGAAGCGGAGCTTGCCGCATGGAAGCCGGACATGATCGCGGCGGACGAGGGGCACAAGATCAAGTCCCACAAGACCTCCGCCTCCAAGGCGATGCACAGGCTGGGCACGGCGGCAAGGTATCGGATGCTTCTGACGGGAACACCCGTGACCAATAAGGCGATCGATATCTTCAGCCAGTACAAATTTCTCAATCCCGCCATCTACGGGCAGAGCTTCTACACCTTCCGCTCCAAGTATTTCTTTATGACGGGCTACGGACAGCACACGCCGGTCATGAAGGCTTCGATGGAGGAGGAATTCACGCGCCGTATGCACTCCATAGCGTTCCGGGCGACGAAATCGGAATGTCTCGACCTGCCGGAGACTACGGACATTATCCGCAAGGTCGACCTCGAACCGCAGGCTCTGAAAATCTACAAGTCCCTCGTGGACGAAAGCTATGCGGAGCTTCAGAGCGGCGAGGAGGTCACCACGACCAACGTGCTGACTCGGCTCTTGCGGCTCTGCCAGCTGACGGGCGGATTCCTCGGAAACGATGAGACAAGCGCGGTCGAACAGGTCAGCAATGCCAAGCTGTCCGTCCTGGAGGATCTGATTGACGCCTCCATGCAGGAGGGCAAAAAGCTGGTGGTCATCGCCCGCTTCGTGCCGGAGCTTCACGCCATCTGCAGGCTGCTCGGCAAGAAGGGCATCCGCTATTCCCTCATCATGGGCGACGTCAAAGACCGCGACGCGCAGGTGAAGCAGTTCCAAACGGACCCGGAGGTGCAGGTGTTTGTCGGACAGGTCGCCACGGCGGGTCTGGGGCTGACGCTTACGGCGGCAAGCACCATGATTTTCTACTCAATGGACTACTCCATGAGCAACTACGAACAGTGCCGCGCCAGGATTCACCGTGCGGGGCAGAAATGTCCCTGCACATATATCCACCTGATCGCCAACCGTACCGTTGACGCGAAGATCCTGCAGGCGCTCCGAAACAAAGCGAACCTCGCCAAGAGCCTCGTGGACGACTGGCGTAGGGGGATCAATCCATTTCAATGAGGAGGTTTTTTCACTATGGAAGTTACGGACATGATGTACGACCTTGCGGAGCAGTTCAAGACGCTCCGGGAGGAAAAAAAGGAAGCTGAACAGCGCGTCAAGGAAATCAACGCCGCGCTGGACGATGTGGAATACCGTCTCGCCGCCATGATGGCGGATACCGAGACGCAGAACTTCACCAGAGCCGGGACGATGTTCTCCCTCACGCATAAGACCAGAGCGTCCGCTGCGGCAGACCGCAGGGACGAGCTGTATGCGGCTCTCAAGTCCGAGGGATACGGCGATCTGGTGTATGAGACGGTCAACGCCAACAGCCTCTCCGCTTTCGTCAATGAGCAGATCACAGAGAACGATGAAGCGCTGCCCGAATGGTTGGAGGGTCTGGTCAATGTATTCGAGCAGACCAAAGTAAGCGTCCGCAAAGCGGCGCACAGGTAAAAATGAAAGGATGAATTTACCATGAGCAAGAACAACGAAATCACCGTGACGAGCAATGCGGGCTATCTCGCACTGAAGGACTTTGATCTGAATGAGGTGATGGCCGAGGAGATGTCCGGGCTTTCCGCTTCCTTCGAGCGCATCAAGATCCCCAGCGGCGGCGGCACCGTCTTTGAGATTCCGGGAGACGATCCCGACGAGCCGGAGACCGTGAAGGAGTTCTCCGCCGTTATCCTCTATCAGCATCCGCTGAACGCCTACTACAAGGAGGAGTATCAGGGCGGCTCCAATCCTCCCGACTGCGGCAGCTATGACGGCGTGTGCGGCACGGGTGATCCGGGCGGACTCTGCAAATCCTGCCCGTACAACGCTTTCGGCTCCGGCAAGAACGGCGCGAAAGCCTGCAAGAACCGCAGACGGCTGTATCTGCTGCGCGAGGGCGATATCTTCCCGATGATCCTCTCGCTTCCGACCGGCTCTCTGAAGGGCTTCACCAGATACCTCATGCGTATCCTGCCGAAGTACAAGAATTCGGGCGCCGTGGTCACTCGCTTCACGCTGAAGAAAGCGACCAGCAACTCAGGGCTGACCTATTCGCAGGCGCAGTTCTCCGTTGACCGCGTTCTTTCGCAGGAGGAGTACGCACTCGTGTCCGTGTTAAGCGGTCAGGTCAAGGAGCTGAGCGCCGGCGTGGGGTATGACACAGAAGAGGCCAACGCCGTGAATGTGGACCCGGAGACGGGCGAAGTTATCGAACCGCTGAACTAAGGAAGAAGGAAACCGCCGCGGCGGAGAAATCCGCTGCGGCAGGTTTTCGGGAAGGATATACAGATGGAAAATTACGCTTCAGTCACGGCTCTGCCCGACCTGCAGGTTTACCTTGCTGGACAGCCGGTCGTGGCGTTTGACTTTGAAACCGCTCCAGACGAGCCGTACAGAAACGAGGCAAGGGCGGCGCTCGATCCGCACAAGGCGCACATCACGGGCGTCAGCTTTTCTGTTTCCGAGGGGAGCGCGGTCTATGTTCCCGTGGCGCATAAGACCGGAAAAAATATCGAATGCCCGGACGCGCTTTGGGCGTGGCTCAGGGAAAATCTCTTTGAAAACAAATCGGTCGTTAAAGTGGCGCACAACCTGTCCTTTGAGGTGATGTTCCTCTATGCGATGGGGATTGTGGTCAAGGCTCCCTGCTACGACACCATCGCCGCAGCGCAGCTGACGCTCAAATCGAAGTGGGAGTTCAGAAATCTGCACGACAGCGGTCTGAAGTTCCTTGCGACGTCTCTGTTCTGCGCGGATATGCCGTCCTTCGAGACGGTGACGGCGGGCAGGCACTTTGACGAGATGGATCCGCAGGAATATGAGGCTCTGCGCTATGCCAGCGCCGACTCCGACTATACCCTGCGGCTGTATTTCAGGTTCAACAGCTGGTTTGACCACTTCCTTCCGCAGCACCGCGTCATCGTGGAGCAGCTGGAATCACCGACCGCCGTATACTGCGGGCTTATGAAATACAACGGCGTTCCCGTGGATAAAGAGCTCATGCTCGGCCGCCGTGAGGAAGCCGAGGAGAAGATTTCGGCGGTCAGGAAGGAAATCGACGGCATAACGGGCGGCGTGTCCATCGGCGCAAATGCTTCCACCTCGGCTTTCAAGCAGTATCTGTATAAAGACCTGGGTCTGCCCGTCATGAAGAGAACGGAGAAAGACCGGGAGGCGGCGGACGATGCCGCCATGCAGCTGCTGAAGGAATGGTGCGCCGAGAACCGTCCCGAATTGGTAAGGCTCTTTGACCTTGTCCAGGAATACCGCAGGTGGAGCAAGCTGAAAAGCACATATATTGACGGCTACCTTGCCCATGTAAACACGGCGACCGGGCGCATCCATCCCGACCTTCTGCCGCTGGGCACGGAGACGGGCCGCTTTGCGTCGAGGAATCCCAATCTCCAGAACTGCCCGCGCAAGACCAACGATCCTATCGGCGTCCGCAATTTTATCGCCGCCACTCCCGGCAACGTGCTGATGTCGCTGGATTTCTCGCAAATCGAGCTGCGTGTGGGCACGTTCTACTGCCGCGACCGGAAGATGCTCGACACCTACCGCAGCGGCGGAGATATCCATGCACAGACCGCCTCTGTCATCTTCGGTGTTCCGTTTGAGGTGGCGGCCGATAAGAACGCTCCCGACTACAAGGAGCACCGCACCATCGCCAAGAACTGCAACTTCGGCGTGTTCTACGGCCTGTTTCCGAACGGGCTTCAGACCACGCTCCGCTTTAAGGCGGGACTGGACACCCCACTGGAAGAATGTAAGAACATTATCCACAACCTGAAATCCGGTTATCCGGGACTTGCCACCTGGCAGGAGCAGACCAAGAAAACGGCGCAAGAGACCTGCTACGCGGAGACCCGGCTCGGACGGCGCAGATACCTTGTCGGTATGCTCTCCGAGGATTGGGGCAAGCACTCCTTTGCCGAGCGGTGCGCTCTCAATACGCCTATTCAGGGAACGGCGGCGGATATCCTAAAAGCCGCCTGCGGCCGGATCGTTGAGGGTGTTTCGGAGCGGATGTGGCTGCGGCCGCTCCTGCAGATCCATGACGAGCTGGTCTTTGAACTGCCCTCCGACAGGCTGGATGAGGCAGTGGCGTTTGTCAAGAAGTGCATGGAACAGCAGCCGTATCCCGATTTTGACGTGCCTATCGTGGCGGAGGCGTCCGCGGGATCGAGATTCGGAAAGATGAAAGAACCGGAGGACTGACACATGGAAAAGAAACGTGAATACAGACTGTCGGAGACGCTCCGGCAATTGATGGCAAAGCATCCGCTGACCGGCGAAAAAACCGCGCAAAAGGAACTGGCCGAAGCGCTCGGCGTCCGTCCGCAGACCGTGTCGCTTTATGTCTGCGGAGAAACGATGCCGACCGCAAAGAACTGCCTTGCGATAGCCGACTATTTCGGCGTGAGCGCGGACTTTCTCCTCGTCGGCTACGAGGACTTCGACCGGTTCTTTTCGATGCTGGATGCGCAGCGGCGCAGAACATACGAGAAGCTGTGCAATATCGCCGCTCTCTGCTCCAATGCGGAGAACCTTGCGCTCGGTCTCATGGGAAGCGAGGCGAAGCCGGATGTATAAGAACAGCGAGGGTTATGCCGACCCGACCGCCGGCGAGGCGCTTGGGAATATCGCACGTAAAGAGAGGGCGAAGAAAAGAGCCTCAATGAAACAGGAAAAGAAGTATCTCCCGAAAATATACATCTGCTCCCCTTTTGCGGGAGACACGGAAGGAAATATCGAAAAAGCGCGTCGATACTGCGCCTTTGCCGTAAAGCAGGGATACATCCCCTATGCCGCCCATTTATTCTTTCCGCAGTTCATGTCGGACGACGATCCGGCGCAGCGTGAGCTGGGATTGTTTATGGGAATTGTCTATCTGGACGGCTGCCGGGAGTGCTGGGTATTCGGCGATACGGTCTCAAGCGGCATGGCCGCGGAGATCGAACGGGCGAAGAAGCGCGGCATCGTTCTCCGATATTTCACGGAGCGGTGCGAGGAGGTGACGGGATGAATTTTCCGCAGGAACTGAAGGACAGAAAGCAATGGGTGTGCTGGCGTCTGGAGCCGGACAAGGACGGCGGCAAGCCGAGGAAGATGCCCGTCAATCCCGTGACGGGCAAGGGCGCGATGTCGAACAATCCGAATACGTGGACGGACTACCATACGGCATTCGAGGCTTATGAGAAATACGGCTATACGGGCGTCGGGTATGTGTTCACGAAGGACGACGGCTATGTCGGTGTGGACATCGACCACTGTTACGATCCCGAAACGGGCGAATTCAACGAGGCGGCAAAAGCTATCATTGCGAAGAAGCCGACCTATGCGGAGTTCTCCCCCTCCGGCGACGGCGTGCATCTGTATTTCAAGGGCAAGAAGCCGTCCGGCAGCAGTAAGAACAGCGAGAACGGCGTGGAGATGTACGAGTCCGGCAGATATTTTACCGTGACGGGAAAGCAACTCGAAGGCTCCCTCGATACCGTTGCCGAGGATGACGGAGCACTTGCCTGGATTCATGATACCTACATCAAGAAGCCGAAAAAGAAGAAAGCGAAAAAAAGGACCTCCGGCGGCGTTCCCGCAGAAATGACCGATGAGGAGCTGATCGAGAAAGCAAAAGCCTCCGAGGACGGCGAGGCTTTTGCTGCTCTGCTTGAGGGAAACTGGCAGGGCGCGTTCCAGAGCCAGTCCGAGGCGGATATGGCTTTTTGCCGCAAGCTGGCTTTCTGGTCGGGAAAGAACCGGGAGCAGATGGAGCGCATCTTCCGTTCCTCCGGGCTTTACCGTCAAAAGTGGGACGAAAAGCATCATGCTGACGGTGCGACCTACGGCGAGGAAACGCTGGACAAGGCTTTCGAGTCGACCGAGGACGTCTATTCTCCCGGCGGGGACACCCCCGTCTTTGAGTTCCGGGGCAGGTACTGGCGCTCCAAGGGCGAGGCATCTTATCCCATCACAAACTTTGTGTTCCGGCCCGTGGAGATGATCGTGTCCGAGGATGAGACGCAGCTGACCGCAGATCTTACGACCGTGCGCGGAGAGACCTACCGCCTGACCTTCATGACCACCGATTTCTCCAATCAGCAGAAGTTCAAGAACCTGCTCAACAGGAACACCATTGCTTTGTCCTACCTCGGCGGTGACGGAGATCTGGAGCTGCTCAAAGGCTACGTATCTGAACTGGAATGGGATGAAAAGCGCGGTGTGAAAGCAATGGGCGTCTATGAGCATGACGGCAGGCCGGTCTTTGTCTCAAAGGACGGCTCCATAGAGAGCGGCGGCACCGCCGTGCCGGATATCGTCCAGCTTGACAAGTACAGGAGCATCGAGAGCGGCATCCTCGGCTGCGATCCGCTGACGAGGGAGAAGCTCCTGGATATCGGGAAACTGCTGATGTCGTACAACGAGCCGGCGAAATCAATATCCATTCTGGCGTGGGCCTGCGGGTGCTTCATCAAGGAGCATCTGCGTCTGCGGGGCGTGAAGTTTCCGCATCTCTTCCTCATCGGCGAGGCGGGAAGCGGAAAGTCGACCACCCTGGAGCGTGTGTTGCTGCCGATATTCTCAGGCAGCCGCGTCGTCGCCGCTACGCAGGTGACGGCGTTCACGCTGATGAAGGAGTCGGCGTCCTCTAACATCATACCGTTGCCATTGGACGAGTTCAAGCCGTCAAAGACGGACCGCGCCAAGCTGGCGACGCTGTATAACCATTTCCGCGATTCCTACGACGGGCACGAGGGCGTCAGGGGCAGAGCCGACCTGTCCGTGGTGACCTACGACCTTTCCGCTCCGCTCATCGTTGCGGGCGAGGAGTCGGCGGACGAGGCGGCTATCCGCGAGAGGAGCATTGAACTGCTTTTCTCAAAAAAAGATTTGAAGAACGCAGACCACCGAACGGCGTTCAATCGCATCCTGACCTCTGAGGAGAAACTCTCCGATTTCGGAAGGACGCTCTTAAATACCGCTTTGAAAACCGCTCCCGCCGATGCGGAGGAATGGTATGTCGAGGGCAAGGACAGGTTTAACGCCGACCTTCCCAGCCGTATCGTGAGCAACCTCGCCTGCTGCTATGCGGGTCTGCGTCTGCTGGAAAAGGTGTGCATCGAGTTTAACCTCTCTTTTGACACGGTATTTCCGTTCGGTCCGGATATCTGCACGAGGTATATGGAGCTTGCGGCAAAGGACTTTCTCCTGGACGGCGGCACGAATAACCGGAGCATCGTGGAGCAGACGTTTGAGATCATGGCGAGGATGAAGCTCGATCCGAAGATCTATTACAAGATTGACGGCGGAAAGCTGTATCTTTGGCTCACTCCCGTCTATGACCTTTATACCAGGTACCGCAAGGACTACGCCGTCGCCGGAGAGGTGCTGACATACGCACAGTTCAAGAAACAGCTTCAGCATTCCGAGTATTTCATCGCAGGCAACGAGCAGAAACGCATCGGCACGGAAAACCGTAAGTGCTGGGTCATCGACTACGAGCTTCTGCGTAAAAACTGCGACATTTCGGGATTTGATATCACAGAAATTGAACCGCTGACCATGTAACTTGTAACCTTTGTAACCTCCTATATATAGAGAGATACACGGGAATTTTTCTTTTTCGTGTGCGTGTGCGCGTGTGTGTGCGTGTATACAGGCGAACCTCTACAAAACGGGGTTACATGGTTACGCGGTTACTTAGGAGGACACGACTATGCTTGAAAAAGACATCGTAAAGGCAATTATGAAATACCTGAAAACCGTGCCCGGCTGCTTTGCCTGGAAAGAGCACGGCGGTATGTACGGGACGGCGGGCATCCCCGACATCATAGCCTGTGTGGACGGCCGGTTTTACGCCTTCGAGGTAAAGACCGAAACGGGCAAGCCTACGAAGCTCCAGGAAGCGACTATCCGAAAAATCCTCAAAGCCGGCGGCGCGGCGGTCGTCGTCCGCTCCGTGGATGAGGTGCGAACCGCGATAAACGGTTCCCTGCGCTGAACGAAAAACACTGCTCCATTGAACGGCGCCTCGACGGAAAAACAAGTTTTAATTACGGAGGTAGTCATAATGGACGGATACGAGAGATTAAAAAATGCCATCGTGCAGCAGGCGGCGGAGGATTACGCGGCGGCATTCATGGGAAATCCCGTGGGCGGCAAGGATGCGGACGGCATGATGAGGGAATGTGAGGCATTCTTCCGTTCCGAGTGGTACGAGCAGCTTGTGAACGGGACCGTCAACGGGGGGTGGCTTGTGCGGAACCTGAAAATCCGGGAACTGAAGAAAGCGGCAAAAGTCTATGAAGCAATGCTGGAGCCGTGCAATAAAACCACGCTTAAGGCCGCGGTGAATTTTCCGAAGGACGGGAATATGGAAAAGCCGAAGCCCATGACCTATGTTTTCCCGCCGAAGCTGGCGGAAGCCCTTATGAACGCACTGCAGATCCAGTACGAATGCATCAGGGCGGAAATCCGGGAACTGAAAAATGAGGAGGCGGATTTATGACGGCAAAGGAATACTTATCCAAGGCAAAGCGTCTGGACAGCGTCATCAGCTGCCGGCTGCGGGAACTGGAATACTGGCGGAACTTATCCAAGAGCGTGTCGGGAAGCGGTTTTGAGCTGCGCCTTAATCCCAACCGTCCGACAGAGGCGCCGTTCGCAAGATGCCTTGACAAGATAGACGAGATCGAGAGGGATATCAACGGCAAGGTAGATGCGCTGGTTGACCTGCGTGCCGAAATCAACAGCGCCATCGATATCATGGAAAACAATGAGGAACAGACGGTTCTGCGCTGCCGTTACCTGGATAACCTCACGTGGGAGGCAATCGGCAGGATCATCGGTGTGTCCGTGCGCACCGTCCACCGCATCCACGGAATGGCACTTCAGAAATTTACTGTGCCGGAATAAAACTTGGCACACTTTGGCACAGTGGTTCTGTTGTGTCACGGGCTTGACTTGTGCTATGATATAATCAGCGAAATAGAATATGAATGAACCAAGCCATTCATGGGAGCGATCCCGTGGGTGGCTTTCTTTATGTCCAAATCAACGCAGAAGAGGTTTTGCATACATTTTAGCACAAACCTCTTTGACTGCGAGGAGGTGAAACGATGCCGAAGAAACCGCTGCGTCCGTGCTCTCATCCCGGCTGTCCCAACCTCTGTGAGGAACAGTTCTGTGAACAACACCGCACGGAGGAACGCCGCAAATACGATAAATACGAGCGCAGTTCCGATGTCAACCGCAAATACGGCAGAGCGTGGAAGCGCATCCGTGACCGCTACGCCGCAGAGCATCCGCTGTGTGAACAGTGTCTCAAGGAAGGTCGGCTGACACCAGTGCAGGAGGTTCACCACATCTTACCCGTTTCCAAAGGCGGCACTCACGCAAGAGAGAACCTCATGAGCTTGTGCCAGTCCTGTCACACCAAGATACACCACGACCTTGGTGACCGTTGAGGTTGCGCCTACATTTTATGCGCAACCTCCCACCAGGTAGGGGCGGTCAAATCTCTACGACCCTCTCGGTCGGGCAACGGCCCGGGGTCACGTGCGCAAAATCGCAAAAGTTTTCAGGGGAATAGCCCCCTGACAAGAAAGAAGGTGAAGTTTATGGGTCAGAGAGGCCCCAAACCCGGCAGCGGCGGCAGACCGAAAAAGCCGATTGCCGAGAAAATTACAGACGGAAATCCCGGCAGACGCCCGTTGACTGTCATTGATTTCAAAGACAGCGCGGCAGACCTGGAAGGACAGGATATGCCGAAGATTGCGGATTTCCTCTCCGCAAAGCAGAAGGACGGATCGGAACTCTGTGCGGCGGATATTTTCAAAACTACATGGGAGTGGCTGTCCGAGAGAGGATGTGCCGCGCTCGTTTCTCCGCAGCTCATTGAGCGGTATGCCATGAGCTGTGCCAGATGGATACAGTGCGAGACCATAACGAGTCAGCTTGGGTTTCTGGCAAAGCACCCGACTACGGGCGCTGCGATTCAGTCTCCATACGTGGCGATTGCAGATAAATATATGACGCAGGCAAACCGTCTGTGGGCGGAGATTTACCAGATCATCCGTGAAAACTGCACCTCGGAATATACAGGTGCAAGCCCACAGGACGATGTCATGGAGCGTTTGCTTCGAGCAAGGAAAGGACGATAACTATGTTTGAAAAAGTCAATCCGTGCCACCCGGATAAGGTGGCGGACAGAATTGCCGGTGCGCTCGTTGACCTGGCATACAAGAAAGCAGAAAATCCCCGCATTGCCGTGGAAGTCCTCATCGGCCACGGCGTGTGCCACATCATTGCGGAAACCTCCGTTATGCTGGATAAGGCAGATGTCACCGCTGCCGTTCACCGCATTGCCGGAAATCTCACCGTGGACTATGTAGAAGTGCCGCAGGACGGTCACCTCGCCGACAACCAGGCAGACGGTGTCCGCTGCGGCGATAACGGCATCTTCAAGGGAATGCCCGTAACCGTGGAGCAGAAAAAGCTCTCGCATATCGCACGGGACATTTTCGCCGTGTATCCCTATGATGGGAAGTATATTCTGGACGGCAACCGGCTCATTCTCTGTCAGAGCAATGCCGAGACACAGCATCTGCGCGAGATTTATCCCGATGCGGAAATCAACCCGCTCGGTGACTGGACGGGCGGCACCGATGTGGACACCGGCGCTACCAACCGCAAACTCGGCTCGGATATGGCCGACTCCGTGACAGGCGGTGGTCTGCACGGCAAAGATCTGTCCAAAGCAGATGTCAGCGTAAATATCTACGCTTTTCTCAAAGCACAAGAAACTGGAAAGCCGGTCACCCTCTGCTGCGCCATTGGGGACGATACTGTAGACGGCAGACCGTATTCCGAAATCGTGAAAATCGCTCGGAACTACATCTGCGACCTGGGCGGTTTCGAGAAATTTGCAGAATGGGGGCTTGTGTAATGAAAACGACCACCGAAATGAAACTCGTCCCCGTTGCAAAACTCGTTCCCTATGTGAACAATGCCCGAACCCACTCACCGGAGCAGATCAATAAGCTGCGCTCCTCGCTGCGTGAGTTCGGCTTCATCAATCCCGTTATTATCGACCGTGACTATGGCGTAATTGCCGGTCACGGTCGTATTCTTGCGGCGAAAGAGGAAGGCATCACCGAGGTGCCGTGCGTTTTTGCCGACCACCTCACCGAAGCCCAGAAGAAGGCGTACATTATTGCGGATAACCGCATGGCGATGGACGCAGGCTGGGATGAGGAACTCCTGCGTGTGGAAATCGAGGCATTGCAGGCGGCGGACTTTGACCCTCTCCTCACCGGCTTTGATGAGAAGGAACTCAGTAAGCTGTTCGATGACGGCATCGATGCCCAAGAGGACGATTTCGATGTGGATGCCGAGCTGCAGAAGCCGACCTTCTCAAAGTCCGGCGATGTCTGGACGCTGGGACGGCACAGGCTTGTGTGCGGTGACAGTACCAAGGAAGAAACCTACGCAACCCTCATGGTTGGCCGCAAGGCAAACCTTGTTATCACCGACCCGCCTTATAATGTCAATTACGAAGGCAGTGCCGGAAAAATAAAGAATGACAATATGGACGGCGAGAAATTCTATCAGTTTCTGTTCGATGCATTTTCCTGTATGGAAAAGTCCATGGCAGATGACGCCTCCATTTATGTGTTCCACGCCGATACCGAGGGGCTGAATTTCCGCAGAGCCTTTGCCGATGCGGGCTTCTATCTCTCCGGCTGCTGTATCTGGAAGAAGCAGAGCCTTGTTCTCGGCAGAAGTCCCTATCAATGGCAGCATGAGCCGTGCCTCTACGGTTGGAAGCGAAAGGGCAAGCACCAGTGGTACACCGGACGGAAAGAGTCCACCATCTGGGAGTACGATAAGCCCAAGAAAAACGGTGACCATCCCACCATGAAGCCCATTACGCTTCTGGCATATCCCATCCAGAACAGCTCTATGGCAAACTCTGTAGTGCTTGACCCCTTCGGCGGATCCGGTTCCACGCTCATTGCCTGTGAACAGACCGACCGCATCTGCTGCACCATCGAACTGGACGAGAAATTCTGCGATGTCATCGTAAAACGGTACATCGAGCAGGTCGGCTCGGATGAAAAGATCAGCGTTCTGCGGGATGGGAAAGTACTGCCCTTCACTGAGGTGGCAAATACCGCACCGGAGGTGTGAGCGTGAAAGAGCAATATCACCTTGTTTCCTTTTCCGGCGGCAAGGACTCCACCGCCATGCTGCTTATGATGCTGGAAAAAGGAATGCCGGTCGATGATATTCTCTTCTGCGATACCGGCTTGGAATTTCCGGGACTGTATGCGCATCTGGATAAAGTCGAGCAGTATATCGGAAGACCTATTTCACGCATCAAGGCACCGCACTCCTTTGAGTACTATTTCTGTCAGCATCCCATTCGCCGTAAGCGCAGCACGGTCTTTGCCGAAAAGTACGGTGCAGACCACCTCGGCTACGGCTGGGCGGGACCAAAAATGCGCTGGTGTACGGAACGGCTGAAAAACGAGCCGAGGGAACGGTATCTGCGAAAGTTGCGGGAGACCTACACCGTAATCGAGTATGTGGGGCTTGCCGCAGATGAGGGGTATCGTCTGGAGAGGAAGAATAATCAGAATCCAAACCACCAGCATCCGCTTGTGGACTGGAACATCACCGAAGCGGAATGCCTTCGGTATTGTTACGACCACGGCTTTGATTGGGACGGGCTGTATGAAATATTCCGCAGGGTATCCTGCTGGTGCTGCCCATTGCAGTCTCTCTCGGAGCTGCGAAGGCTGTACCGACATTTTCCTGAACTGTGGGAACAGCTGAAAACATGGGACAGCATGACATGGCGAAAGTTCCGCGCAGACTACTCGGTGGAAGAACTGGAGAAACGCTTTGACTTTGAAGAGGAATGGCAGAACGCCGGAAAGCCTCTGAAAAGCAAGGCGTTTTATTCTGCCCTGAAAGACCGATTGCGAGGTGAAAACACATGAAAAATAAGACTTTGACCCTCGGAAGCCTGTTTGACGGCTCCGGGGGTTTTCCATTGGGCGGACTGCTTGCTGGCGTCACTCCGGTATGGGCATCCGAGGTCGAACCTTTTCCCATTCGGGTGACCAGCAAGCGTCTGCCATTTATGAAGCATTACGGCGATATCACCGCCATGGACGGCGGCAATGTGGAGCCGGTGGATATTATCACCTTCGGCTCACCGTGCCAGGACATGAGCGTGGCTGGTCGAAGGGACGGTCTGGACGGCTCCCGCTCCAGTCTTTTCTACGAAGCCGTCCGTATTATCAAAGAAATGAGGTGTGCCACAGGTGGCAAATATCCAAGATACATCGTGTGGGAGAATGTCCCCGGCGCTTTCTCCTCGAACAAGGGCGAGGACTTCAAAGCCGTCCTCGAAGCGGTCATCGGCATCGTCCAGCCGGACACCCAGGTGCCTATGCCTGAAAAGGCAAGATGGTCCTACGCTGACCTTTACATGGGAGACGGATGGAGCGTTGCGTACCGAACTCTTGACGCACAATACTGGGGAGTTCCCCAACGCAGACGCCGCATCTACCTTGTCGCAGATCTTGCAGGCAGAGGTGCTGGGAAAATACTATTTGAGTCAGAAGGCCTGTCTGGGTATTCTGCGGAGGGCTTCCGCTCGTGGCAAAGAGCTGCCGGAAGTTTTGAGACTCGCATTGGAGCGGCAGGCTATGACGGATACAACGGTAGTCTGACCGAAGAGGTTTCTTCCACACTCGGTGTAAACTGCGGTATGAGTACAGGTCGTAATGGTATTGTTTTGAATGACCAAGGCGGCAACCGCATGGACATCACCGAGGAGGTTACCTCCACACTCCGAGCAGAAGCACACCATCCGCCCTGTGTAATGGAGTCGGCGGGCTTCTGCACCGAGCATTCCGCTAAGAGTCGTACCATCGGCTATGAGGAGGAATGCTCGCCCACGCTTCGTGCCGGAACAGTACCTGCGGCGGTGGCTTTGGAAAACCATCCGACCGACAGCAGAGTCAAGCTCTCCGAGGACGGAAATGTGCAGACGCTGACCTCCCGCATGGGTACAGGCGGCAACAATGTACCGCTTGTTATGAAAATACGCTCCGGCTGCGAGGGCGGCGGCAAGGGTGCGCTCATTCAGGAGAATAAGTCCGCGACTCTGTCCTGCAACAACGACCAGACGCTGTTCGAGCCTTGCGGCTGGGACGGCGGACAGGTTTCTCCGACCCTCACCAAGCAGAATGCTGGAGGAAATCAGCGTATGCCGGACAAGGACAACTTCACCTGCGTCCTTCAGCCCTTCGGCATCTGCTCCAAGGATTCCAATGCCATGAAGTCGGATAATCCCCACAGCGGGATCTACGAAGCGGAAACCGCACGGACGCTTGACGGCAACGGCGGCAACCCCTCCTGCAATCAGGGCGGCATTGCCGTTGTTGCTTTCACGCAAAATCAGCGTGATGAAGTTCGTGACCTGGGCGACCGCTCCGCTGTGGTGTGCGCCAACGCAGGGACGAAACAGCAGACCTTTGTGCTGCAAGGCTCCATGATCGGCCGTGAGGACAAAAACGGTCCCCAAGGTGACGGCATCAACGAAGATGTATCGTTCACCCTCAATACCGTTGACCGCCATGCCGTATACAGCATGACCACGGGCAGTTTCACGCAGGTGGCGGAAGAAAAAGCACCGACTGTCCTTGCACGGGATTATAAAGACCCGACCGCCGTCTGCTACGGCATAGGCAGAGATACCTTCAATCAAGGGCAGAATGCCAAGTTCGCACCGACCTTTGAAGAAGAACTGCAGCCGACACTGGTGGCAAAAGGTCCGGGAGCCATCCAAAGCGGATACACCGTCCGCCGTTTGACACCCACCGAGTGCGCCAGACTTCAAGGCTTCCCGGACAACTGGTGCGCCGACCTCGGCACGGAAAAACCGACCGATGAGGAAATGTACTTCTGGCATAAGGTGTTCAAGACTTACTCCGAAGTGACCGGCTGCAAGGTGAAATCCGACAAGCAGGTCGCAAAGTGGCTGAAAAACCCGTATTCCGACAGTGCGGAATATAAGATGTGGGGCAACGGCGTGGCACTTCCGTGCGTATGGTTCGTGCTCTGCGGAATTGTGTGGTATGCACAGTCCGGCGGCGATAATGCGCCGATATAATCTACACCGAAAATGTGCAGATATAGCTGGATAAGTGCCCAACCTGACGGTAATATGTGACTACCATAAAACAAGGAGGTCACGAACATGATGATTACAATCCATGCACAGGGCGCAGAGCGCAAGCGGCTGGTGCAGACCATCTCCGACTGGCTCGGCGTTCCCGCAAAGTACTGTGGCGCACCCACATTCAACTATGAGGTGGATTACTTCACCATTGACCGAAACGGCAGTCTTTCCTTTGACGACCGCGCCGACAGTGAGGTCATTGAAAGATTGCTTGAGCATATCTACGATGAGGGCTTTGACATCGACCAGAGCCACACTGATGACGAGGACGAGCCTTGCGCCGTCTGCATTTCCATGCCGAAGAGTCTGTTCACCGACAGCAATCTGGAAAACCTCAAGGCACTCATTGCCGCCAAGGGTGGTCTTATCAAGAAAGCTCTCGGAGTCCCTGACCTGCCACTGGAAATCACGGACACGAAGGTATCCTTCCCTTGGTTCCCGGCGACTCCAACCCCGGACGAGATGAAAGCCTATGACACCTTTATCTGCAAGCTGTGCGAAATGGCACGAAATCAAAGCCGTGTCAATTCTTCCGAAAAACCGATTGAAAATGAGAAGTACGCATTCCGTTGTTTCCTGCTTCGGCTGGGTTTCATTGGTGATGAATACAAAGCTGCTCGAAAAATACTGCTAAAGAACCTCTCCGGCTCTTCGGCTTTCAGAAACGGAGGTGCGCAGCATGAGATTTCCGAGTAAAGAGACGGTCGAGCGTATCCGTAAGGAATATCCGGTCGGCACCCGTGTGGAGCTTGTTCAGATGGATGACCCGCAGGCACCGCCTGTCGGCACGAAAGGCACCGTGCGTGGTGTCGATGATATCGGCTCCATCATGGTTGCTTGGGATAACGGCTGCGGCTTAAGCGTGGCTTACGGCGAGGACATCTGCCGGAGGTGCGACAATGAATGAGAAAATCCGAGAGCAGATTCTTGCCGTCCGCAAGACCGGATGCACTAATATGTTTGATGTGCCGATGGTACAATACATTGCCAATGAGATGCGGTTTTACGAACTGGTGGTATTCCTCGAAGAACACCGCAGCGAGTATGTGCATTTCATCCTCACGGGAGAACCGCTGTAATATACACAGTTTCCATCCCAAATGATTGTGTAGTATATATCTCCGAAGTAACTGGCTATATCCGCACTTCAGAGGTAATATACACTCACAACAAAACAAACGGAGGTACACGATTATGTGGAAAGAAGGCAGCATCAGAGTTAACGGTGAGGTTTTTCACTACTGGATGAAGCAGTACGAAGGCGGCTCCCACTGGGGCATCGAGGGCGGGCGCATTTCCAAGCTGATGTTCAAGCGGGGCGACAAAATCGTCTGCAACTACGACAGAGGTTGGGACATCGAACCCGCCGATGAGAATACCCGGCTTGCTATGGAGCTTCTGCTCCACAGCGAAAACTGAGCCCACCAACAATTAAAAGCAACGGCTCCGAGAGGGGCTGCTGCTCGTTATACCGAAAGTCGCACCGAATCCGGTGGCGGCTATTTTTTATGCCTTGGAGGTGAGAACTACGAGAAAACTGAAGAAATACAAACCGACAAGGTTCATGGAGAAAACCTCTCACTACGATAAGGACGCTGCGGATTATGCCGTCATGTTCATCGAGAGCCTGTGCCACACCAAAGGCACCTGGGCAAGGAAGCCCTTTGAACTCATCGACTGGCAGGAGCAGATCATTCGTGACATTTTTGGAACGCTGAAGCCCAACGGCTACCGGCAGTTCAACACCGCCTACATCGAGATTCCGAAAAAGCAGGGCAAATCCGAACTTGCCGCAGCGGTTGCGCTGCTGCTCACCTGTGGTGATGGTGAGGAACGCGCCGAGGTTTACGGCTGTGCCGCCGACCGTCAGCAGGCGTCCATCGTTTTCAATGTAGCGGCAGATATGGTGCGTATGTGTCCTGCGCTCTCAAAGCGGGTCAAGATACTGGATTCCCAGAAACGACTCATTTATCAGCCGACGGGCAGTATCTACCAGGTGCTCTCCGCCGATGTGGCCAACAAACACGGATTTAATACCCACGGCGTTGTGTTCGATGAGCTGCACACCCAGCCCAACCGCAAGCTCTTTGATGTCATGACAAAAGGCTCCGGCGATGCCCGTATGCAGCCGTTGTATTTTCTTATCACCACGGCCGGCAATGATACGAAGTCCATCTGCTATGAGATCCACCAGAAGGCCAAGGACATCATCGAGGGACGCAAAATCGACCACACCTTCTATCCTGTTATCTACGGCGCGGAGGAATCGGACGATTGGACAGACCCGAAGGTCTGGAAGAAAGCCAACCCCTCCCTCGGCATCACGGTGGGCATCGAGAAGGTCAAGGACGCCTGCGAGTCCGCCAAACAGAACCCCGGCGAGGAGAACTCCTTCCGACAGCTTCGTTTAAACCAGTGGGTCAAGCAGGCGGTGCGCTGGATGCCCATGGAGAAATGGGACAAATGCGAGTTTGGCGTCAGCGAGGATGATCTGGAAGGCCGTGTCTGTTACGGCGGTCTGGACTTGTCCTCTACCACGGATATTACGGCGTTTGTGCTGGTATTCCCGCCGGAGGATGAGAACGATAAATACATCATTCTACCGTACTTCTGGATACCGGAGGACAACCTCGACTTGCGTGTGCGCAGAGATCATGTCCCTTACGATGTGTGGGAGCGGCAGGGTTTCCTGCAAACCACCGAGGGTAATGTTGTTCATTACGGCTATATTGAGAAGTTTATCGAAAGTCTGGGCGAACGGTTTAATATCCGTGAAATCGCCTTTGACCGTTGGGGCGCTGTACAGATGGTGCAGAACCTTGAGGGCATGGGCTTCACGGTGGTTCCTTTCGGTCAGGGCTTTAAGGATATGTCCCCACCCACGAAGGAACTGATGAAACTGGTGCTGGAGCAGCGCATTGCCCACGGTGGGCATCCTGTTCTGCGCTGGATGATGGATAACATCTTCATCCGCACCGACCCGGCGGGCAACATCAAGCCGGACAAGGAGAAATCCACGGAGAAAATTGACGGCGCAGTGGCAACGATCATGGCGCTTGACCGTGCGATACGATGCGGCAACGACACCACCGAGTCTGTTTACGACAGTCGCGGTCTTTTATTTATATGAAGGGAGCATTTAATATGGGCATCTTTTCAGGGCTGTTCAAATCAAGAGACAAGCCTCAAAATCGCACGGCAGGCAGCAACTATGCCTTTTTCATGGGCGGTACGACATCCGGCAAGACAGTGACCGAGCGGTCCGCCATGCAGATGACCGCCGTGTATTCCTGTGTCCGCATCCTGTCTGAGGCTGTCGCAGGTCTGCCACTGCACCTCTATAAATACACGGACAGCGGTGGCAAGGCTATGGCTCACGACCATCCGCTCTATCACTTGCTCCATGATGAGCCGAACCCGGAGATGAGTTCTTTCGTGTTCCGGGAGACACTTATGACGCACTTGCTCCTCTGGGGCAACGCCTATGCGCAAATCATCCGTAATGGCAAGAACGAGGTCATTGCCCTCTATCCGCTGATGCCGAACAAGATGTCAGTGGACAGAGACGAAAACGGACGGCTGTACTACACCTATTACCGTGGGCAGGATGAAGCCATTCGAGATAAGGAGTTCGCCGTAACGCTGCTCCCCACGGATGTGCTGCACATTCCCGGCCTAGGCTTTGATGGTCTGGTGGGCTATAGCCCCATCGCTATGGCGAAGAATGCCATCGGCATGGCGATTGCCTGCGAGGAGTACGGTGCAAAGTTTTTCGCCAACGGAGCCGCACCGGGCGGTGTGTTGGAACACCCCGGCACGATTAAGGATCCGCAGCGTGTGCGGGAAAGCTGGCAGTCCACCTTCGGCGGCAGCGGCAATGCCAATAAGATCGCCGTACTGGAGGAAGGTATGAAGTACACGCCAATCGGCATATCGCCGGAACAGGCGCAGTTCCTGGAAACACGCAAATTCCAAATCAATGAGATCGCTCGAATTTTCCGAGTCCCGCCTCACATGGTGGGTGACCTGGAAAAGTCGAGCTTTTCCAATATTGAGCAGCAGTCCTTGGAGTTCGTGAAATATACTCTCGACCCTTGGGTCATCCGCTGGGAGCAGTCCATTCAGCGGTCTCTTTTGTCCCCGGACGAAAAAGCGGCATATTTCGTGAAGTTCAATCTGGAAGGTCTGCTCCGCGGCGATTACCAGAGCCGCATGAATGGGTACGCCATCGGCCGTCAGAACGGCTGGATGTCCGCAAATGACATTCGGGAACTGGAAAACCTCGACCGTATCCCGGCAGAGGATGGCGGCGACCTGTACCTCATTAACGGCAATATGCTCCCGCTAAAAAATGCCGGAGCTTTTGCAGATACACCCACCAATGACGGAAAGGAGGGAAAATCCGATGAAGAAATTCTGGAATTGGAAGACCCAAACGGTGACCAATCAGGAGACGCAGGAGCAGGTTCAGGAGAGGACGCTGTTTCTCAACGGCACCATCGCCGAGGAAAGCTGGTTTGACGATGATGTCACGCCGCAGCTTTTCAAGGATGAACTGAACAGCGGCAGCGGTGACATCACCGTCTGGATCAACAGTCCCGGCGGCGACTGTGTGGCGGCAGCTCAAATCTACAATATGCTCATGGACTACAAAGGCAATGTAACGGTCAAGATTGACGGCATCGCTGCTTCTGCTGCGTCCGTCATCGCTATGGCGGGTACGAAGGTGCTGGTGTCTCCCGTGTCCATGCTCATGATCCACAATCCCATGACTGCGGCGTTCGGCAATTCGGAGGAAATGCAGAAAGCCATCGAAATGCTCTCAAGCGTGAAGGATTCCATCATCAACGCTTACGAGATCAAGACCGGTCTGTCCCGGGCCAAGCTCAGCCACCTCATGGATGCCGAAACTTGGATGGACGCAAACAAGGCTGTGGAACTGGGCTTTGCGGACGAAATCATGCAGAGAAACTCGGAATCCGATGATGTGCCTGCACCCACTGTTTCCATGCTGTATTCCAAGGCGAATGTGGTGAATTCTCTCATGGAGAAGATTGCCGCAAAGTGCGCCATTGAACCAAAACCCACCCGTACACAAAAAGCCGATGACCTTATGGAGCGGCTCAATCTCATTAAAAACTGGAGGTAATTTATATGACGATCAATGAACTGCGCGAAAAGCGCAACCAGGCTTGGAACGCTGCAAAGGCATTTGTGGAGACCAAGCGTGACAAGGACGGTCTGCTTTCCGACGAGGATGCCAAGACCTACGCTCAGATGGAAAAAAAGGTGCAGGACTACGGTGCGGAAATCGAGCGCGTGGAGGCTATGGCGGCAATGGATGCCCAGCTTTCCAAGCCCACTTCTTCTCCTATTACCGAAAAGCCCATGAACGGCAAGCCCGCGGAGGACAAGAAGCCGCAAACCTTCCGTGCGACCGATGCCTACCGCACCGGAATGCTCACCGCACTACGTACTCACTTCCGACAGGTCAGCAATGTTCTGCAGGAGGGCGTGGACGCAGACGGCGGCTATCTCGTTCCCGAAGAGTATGACTCTCGCCTCATCCAGACGCTTTCCGAGGAAAACATCATGCGAAAGCTCGGACACACCATCACCACCAGCGGTGAGCACAAAATCAACATTGCCGCGACCGCTCCTGCCGCAGCGTGGATCGAGGAAGGCGGTGCGCTGTCCTTTGGGGATGCCACTTTCGACCAGATCCTTCTGGATGCCCACAAGCTCCATGTTGCCATCAAGGTCACCGAGGAGCTGCTCTACGACAACGCCTTCAAGCTGGAGAACTACATTCTGGAGCAGTTCGGCAAGGCACTCGCCAATGCCGAGGAGGATGCGTTCCTCAACGGTACCGGCGTCGGTCAGCCTCTGGGTCTGTTCGCCGCAACCGGTGGCGGTAAGGTGGCAGATACGCTGACGGCTGCGTTGAAGAGCGATGACCTTATTGACCTCATCCATGCGCTGAAGCGTCCCTACCGCAAGTCTGCGTCTTTCATCATGAACGACAAGACCATCGCCCAGATTCGCAAGCTGAAAGACAGCAACGGTGCGTACATCTGGCAGCCTTCCTACCAGGCAGGCGAACCCGACCGTGTCCTCGGCTATACCGTGCACACCTCTGCCTATGCGCCGGAGAACGCCATTGCCTTCGGTGATTACAGCTACTACAACATCGGCGACCGTGGCACCCGTTCCTTCAAGCAGCTCAACGAGCTGTTCGCAGGTAACGGCATGATTGGCTTTGTTGCCAAGGAGCGTGTGGACGGCAAGCTGATTCTGCCCGAAGCGGTGCAGATCCTCAAGCTGAAGGCTGATTAAGGAAGGAGGCGGCGGTGATGGATGAACTTCTTTCCAAAGTGAAAGCCAACCTCATTCTGGAACACACGGCGGATGATGAACTGCTGAAAAGCTACATCACCGCCGCTGTTTCTTATGCCGAAAGTTATCAGCACATCCCGGAGGGCTATTACAAGGAAAATCCTATGCCGCCCACCACGGAGCAGGCCGTCATCATGCTGTCCTCCCACTTCTACGAAAGTCGGGACGGCAGCACCGGCGGCTTCTTTGCGGATAACACCGGAGCGGCACAGCAGGTGTGGAACACGGTCAATCTGCTTCTGCGGCTTGACCGGGATTGGAAGGTGTGACTATGTCCTTCGGTAAAATGAACGGCTTTGCCGACATTGTGGAAACGAAACAGGTCAAGGATAGCGAGGGCTTCACTCATTCCGAGGATGAAGTCCTCGCTTCTATCCGTGTTTATCGGGAAGGGCGGCACGGCTCACAGCGTTGGGCAAACCTTGCCGCATTCAGCGAAGCTACCGATCAGTTCCGCTTTCGGTGCATTCCCGGTCTGACGGTCACCACCGACCAGTTCCTTATCACGGAGGACGGTCGTTTCGACATCGTATCCGTGGAAAATGTCAAGGGGCGTGGAATGTATGTGGAGGTACTGGCAAAAAGGAGTGAACCGACCATTGGCAAAATGTGAAATGAAGCTGCCGGAGGAATTTCTCCTGAAAATCTCCCGCTTGGGCAGCGATTTTGACAGCGTTGCAGATTCTGTTCTGCAAGCCGGTGGCGAGGTGGTTCTCACCAAGGTGCGCAGCAACCTCTCCTCCGTTGTGGGCAGGGGTACGAAATATGACTCCCGTTCCACCGGCGAACTGGAAGGCGCGCTGGGCCTTTCTCCGTCCAAGCTGAACCGAAGCGGCAATCACGATGTCAAGGTCGGTTTTGCCGAGCCACGCTCGGACGGAGGCAGCAACGCCAAGCTGGCGAACATTCTGGAATACGGCAAGCACGGTCAACCTGCAAAGCCGTTTCTGAAACCCGCCAAAACAGCGTGCAAACAGGCGTGCATTGATGCCATGACACAAAAACTCGAAGAGGAGGTCAAAAAGCGATGAGCCTGTTATCCGAACTGAACACGCTGCTCTCCGACTGCGGCATTCCTGTAGAGACAGGCATCTTTTCCGACAAAGCGCCGGATGCCTATCTGGTCATCACGCCGCTTTCGGACTCCTTTGAACTCCATGCCGACAATGCGCCCGGCTGTGAAACGCAGGAGGCGCGGCTGTCGCTGTATTCCAAAGGCAGCTACACCAAAGCGAAAAACGCTATCGTCCGCACGCTTCTGGGTGCGGATTTCTATATTACCGACCGCCGGTACATCGGCTTTGAAGCCGACACCGGCTATCACCACTACGCCATTGACGTGGCAAAAATCTATGAATTGGAGGTTTAAGACATGGCAACCATCGGTCTTGACAAACTCTATTACGCCAAAATCACCGAGGACGCAAGCAGCGAGGAAACCTACGCTTCTCCGGTGCAGCTGGCAAAGGCCATGACCGCAGAGCTTTCTGTGGAATTGGCGGAAGCAACGCTGTATGCCGATGATGGCGCGGCGGAGATCGTAAAGGAATTCAAAAGCGGCACGCTCTCCCTCGGCGTGGACGACATCGGCGCGACCGCCGCTTCAGACCTGACAGGTGCGACCATCGACAAAAACGGCGTGCTCGTCTCCGCAAGCGAGGACGGCGGCGAACCCGTAGCAGTTGGCTTCCGTGCAAAGAAGTCCAACGGCAAGTACAAATATTTCTGGCTTTACCGTGTGAAGTTCGGCATCCCGGCCACCAACCTCGCCACAAAGGGCGACAGCATCACCTTTTCCACACCCACCATTGAGGGGACCATTCTGCGCCGCAACAAGCCGGACGCCAAGGGTGCGCATCCCTGGAAAGCAGAGGTCACCGAGGGCGATACCACCGTGACGGCGGCCACCATTTCCAATTGGTATAAGACGGTGTATGAGCCGAGCTACGGTGCAAGTGCGCCTACTGAATAAGGAGGGTTTTTCACATGGATAATGAAAGAACCGCAACCATCACCATTGGTGATGAGGAATACACATTGCTCCTGACCACAAGAGCGACCAAGGAGATCGCCGGTCGCTATGGCGGCTTGGAGAACCTGGGCGAGAAGCTGATGAAATCCGAGAACTTTGAGATGGCCATCGGCGAGATCGTGTGGCTCATTACGCTTCTGGCGAATCAGAGCATCCTCATCCACAATCTGAAAAACAAGGACGCTCCCAAGGAACTGCTCACCGAGGAAATGGTGGAGCTGCTCACTTCGCCCCTTGACCTTGCCGGGTACAAGACGGCCATCACCGAGGCACTCTACAAGGGCACCAAGCGCAATGTGGAAAGCGAGAAAGACCCAAAAAACGCACAAGTCGGGTAACGGTTTCCGATGCGGAGCTGTTTACCCGACTTTTATATTACGGTCTTGCCCATTTGCACCTGTCGCAGGATGAGGTGTGGCTGATGCCCTTCGGTCTGCTGCTCGACCTGTGGGAGTGCCACAAGCAGTATAACGGGCAGGCAACCCCAGCGAGGGAGCATTATATCGATGACATTATCCCGGAGGGGATTTGAACCGTATCAACGCAGTTCATCTCGTACTTAGTCCGTTTTTGTCATAACTTCTTTGTGAACTTTTCCCCGCGGCCTTGATATTTTTCAAAAAGCGTGGTATACTACACATAGAAGTTCGGACAGTTTTGTCCTAAGTACGAGGTGAATTGAATGATTAATCGAGATACTTATATGGATCGACTGATTCATAGTATGTGGAACGGCGAGATAAAGGTTATCACAGGCATACGCAGATGTGGAAAGTCCGTACTGCTTTTTGACCTGTTTTTCGAGTATCTCCTTTCGCAGAATGTTCCTGAGGACCACATCCTGAAAATTGAACTGGATCAGCGGCGCTATTATAAATTCAGAAATCCTATCACTCTGTGCGAGTATGTGGAAAGCATCGTCCGCGACAGGAAGAATGAGAAGTTCTACCTGTTTATAGACGAAGTGCAGCTTACCGCAAAAGTATTGGACAAGGAAAACGGCGGCATTGAAGTCTCTATCTATGATATGCTGAATGAACTCAAGGCATATAAAAATCTTGACGTTTATGTAACCGGCAGCAATTCCAAGGGGCTGTCAAAAGACATCGCCACAGAATTTCGCGGCCGTGCTACACAGATTCATGTATTCCCACTGTCGTTTGCGGAATTCTATTCCGCTGTAGGCGGAGATGAACGAAAAGCTCTGGATACCTATATGCTTTATGGTGGTATGCCGCGACTGCTGGCTTTGGAGGATGACAAGGATAAGAAGGATTACCTGACGTCCCTTTACAGCGAGCTGTATGTCAAGGATATCGTGGAGCGAAACGGCATCGAGCGTGAGGATATTCTGAACGACATTCTGGACTTTCTTGCTTCACAGATCAGTTCTCTGACCAATCCGACCAACATTGCAAACGCTATCTCTTCTATGAAGAATGAAAAGGTCAACGCTGCGATGGTTTCAAATTATGTGCAGTACATTATTGATTCTTTCCTCATTTCAATGGCAAAACGGTACGATGTTAAGGGAAAGACCTATTTCAAGTATCCGAACAAGTACTACTATACGGATGTCGGGCTTCGGAATGCACGCCTGAATTATCGCCAGTACGACCCCGGTCACATCATGGAGAACATGATCTACAACGAACTCCTGCGGCGTGGGTATTCCGTTGATGTCGGCGTAGTTTGCGACCGCTCCGATGGCAGTAAGATTCAGAAAGAGATCGACTTCGTGGTTAATGATGCGGATAAGAAAATCTATATTCAGTCCGCTTTTCGCATGGATACCGATAAAAAAGAATCCTCCGAGCTGTCATCTCTGATGCTTACAAAGGATTTCTTCAAAAAGATCATCGTCCGCATGGATGTGCCGCACAATTTTTATGATGACAACGGCATCTTCCATTGCAACCTGATCGACCTGCTGTTGGGACGGGTTGAACTGTTCTGACAGGACAAATACACACAGCATTGAGGAGTGACCTTTCCGGGTCGCTCCTTTTTCATACCATCAAGCACGATTTCATCTCGTACTTCGGACATTTCTGTACCAAGTATGCGGTGAAGGAGTGTTTTTTTCATGCCAACTACAAGGAGGTGACGGCATATGGCGGATAATTTCGGACTGAAAATCGGTCTGGAGGGCGAAAAGGAGTTTAAAAAGGCACTGGCGGATATCAACCAATCCTTCAAGGTACTTGGTTCCGAGATGAAGCTGGTGACCTCGCAGTTCGACAAAAACGACAGCTCCGCCGAAGCCCTCGCTGCAAAGCACAAGGCCCTGGGCAATCAGATCGAAGCCCAGAAGCAGAAGATCGAAACCCTCCGTGCCGCGCTGAAAAACGCCTCTGAGTCCTTCGGTGAGAATGACCGCCGCACCCAGAACTGGCAGATCCAGCTGAACAACGCTGAGGCCGCTATCAACGATATGGAGCGCGAGCTGAAAGACACCTCCGAAGCGGCGGACGATATGGGCGAGGAAGTCGAGGACGCGGGCGATTCCGCAGAAAAGTCCGAGAACAAGTTCAGCAAGCTGGGTGGTGTGCTGAAAACCGTAGGCGCAGCTATGGGAGCTGTAGCCGTTGCAGCAGGCGCCGCCGCTGTGAAGCTGGGCAAAGAAGTCATTGCCGCCTATGCGGACTATGAGCAGTTGGTCGGTGGTGTTGACACTCTGTTCAAGGACTCCTCGCAGGAGATTCAGCGGTATGCCGCCAACGCATACAAAACGGCAGGACTCTCTGCCAATGAGTACATGGAAACGGTCACGGGCTTTTCCGCAAGCCTGATCCAGTCTCTCGGCGGCGATACAGAAAAAGCCGCAAAGTATGCGGATATGGCAATCACGGATATGTCCGATAACGCCAACAAGATGGGCACGGATATGTCCTCCATTCAGAATGCCTACCAGGGCTTTGCCAAGCAGAACTATACGATGCTCGATAACCTCAAGCTGGGCTACGGCGGCACAAAGCAAGAAATGGAGCGGCTGCTTGCCGATGCGGAGAAGATATCCGGCGTCAAGTATGACATCTCCTCCTACGCCGATGTGGTGGAAGCCATCCATGTCATGCAGGAGAGCATGGACATTGCAGGCACTACCGCAAAGGAAGCGGAAGCCACCATCTCCGGCTCTATGAATGCGCTGAAATCCGCCGTCTCCAATCTCATCGTTGGGTTCGGTGACGCCAATGCAGATATGGAACTGCTGTGCGGCAACATGGTCGATGCTTTCAAGACCGTGGTGGAAAACATCACTCCGGTCATTGAGAACATCATCGCCGCATTGCCCACGGTGCTGGATGCGCTGCTGACAGCGGTGGGCGAACTGCTCCCAACGCTCCTGGAATCGGTGACAGAACTGTTCTCCCAGGTACTTGAAACGCTTCTCACGCTTCTGCCGCAGTTAATCCCCGCAGCAGTACAGGCGCTTATGACCATCGTGAATACGCTGATTGAGAATCTGCCGCTGCTCATCGATGCGGCGGTTCAGCTTGTGACCACCTTGGTGACGGGCATTGGGGATGCGCTGCCCACGCTCATCCCGGCAGCAGTGCAGGCTATCGTCACCATCGTACAAGGTCTGGTGGACAGCCTGCCGATGCTCCTGGATGCCGCGCTGCAGCTTATAACAGGGCTTGCCCAGGGACTATTGGACGCACTGCCCGTGCTGATTGCAGCACTGCCGGAGATCATCAACGGCATCATTACCTTTCTACTGGACTCCATCCCGCAGATTATCGAAACAGGCATTCAGCTTTTGACCTCGCTTGTTGCCGCATTGCCGGATATCATTATGGCAATCGTGGAAGCCATTCCGAAAATCATTGACGGTATTATCAACGCGGTGCTGAATGCGATACCGCTCATTATTCAGGCAGGCATTGACCTGCTGATTTCGCTGATTCAGGCACTGCCGCAGATCATCACGACTATCGTGCAGGCGATTCCGCAAATCATCTCCGGCATTGTCAATGCACTGGTCGGAAACATCGATAAGATCATCATGGCAGGCGTTCAGTTGTTCGTTGCGCTGATTGAAAATCTGCCCACCATTATCGTGGAGATCGTCAAGGCGGTGCCGCAGATCATTGCAGGTATCGTGAAAGCCTTTGGCTCTCTGATGTACAAAATCGTGGAGATCGGCGGCAACATCGTCAAGGGACTGTGGAGCGGTATTACCCAGCTTGCCTCATGGCTGTGGGACAAGGTGTCCGGGTGGATTTCCTCCATCTGGGACGGCATCTGCGATTTCTTCGGTATCCATTCGCCCTCGAAAGAGATGGCGTGGGTCGGTGAAATGCTGGTCAAGGGCTTGTCCGGCTCCATTGAGGATAACGGCGATGAAGCGGTCAAAGCCGCAGAAGGAATGGCGGAGGACATCAACGGTGTCATGGGCGACCTTGCCAACGATATGCAGACGGCTCTTCCTACTGACTTCAATGTGAACGGGTCGATTCGTTCCGCCGTGGACGGTGTGTTCGGCAAGGCGGCATCCGCATTCACCATCGCCCTGAACATTACGAACTTCAACAATTACAGCAGTGAGGATATCCGTCAGCTCACCAACGAAGTCATGGAAACGGCGAATCAGTTTGCCCAGCGGAAAGGAGTGGTATTCGCATGAGCTATTTTACCTACAACGGCCGCAGTTCCGCTGAGTTCGGTCTGCATATCGAGAAGAAGGACGTGTTCTCCGCACCGGAATACGATGCAGAGTTCATCTCCATTCCCGGCAGAAGCGGCGACATCATCAATCCCAACCGCCGATTTTCCAACATCAAAGTGACCTACACGGTGTTTCTCGCCCGGAAGAATATAGCCGCACTTGCCGCTGTCCTGCGGGACATTAAGGGCTGGCTTTATTCCGAGCCGGACAGATACCACGAAATCACCGACTCTTACGATGCGGGGTATTTCCGCTACGGCGTCATCTCCGGCAATCTGGACATTGAGGAGCAGCTGAATAAAATCGGCTGCTTCACCGTGACCTTCAACTGCAAGCCGTATAAATACAGCTTTGCAGGACAGGAGACGGTGGCGGCTGACGCTTCCGAACTGACGATTACCAATCCGACCGCTTTTGAGAGCCGACCGTACATCAAGCTATACGGCAGCGGTGCGGTAGCACTAATGATGCAGCCCCAAGGCCGGGGCATGATGATTTCCAATCTGGATGAGTACATCGAGATCGACAGCGAACTCATGAATTGCTTTAAGGATACCACCCTCAAAAACGATACCGTTACCGGCGACGGCTTTCCTATGCTCAAGCCGGGAACGACCACCATCGCCTGTGCAGGAAATGTGCAGCGGATCGAGGTCATTCCGAGGTGGTGCTGTCTGTAAGGTCGCTCCCGATTGTAAGCGGTAGAAAAATTCAAAAAGGTGTGGTATAATGTTTTTAAGTGAGGATGACAAATCGGAATTTATAAAGGAGAATATTGATGAAACTATTTTTATGTTCGCACTTTTCAAGTGTAGGAAGTCTGATAAAGGAAGAAATTGAAAATAAGAAAGTCGCATTTATTCCAACAGCTTCGCTGCGTGAAGGCTACACCGGTTATGTCGGCTCGGCTCGAAAATTATTCAAAAAGTTGGGAGCAATCGTAACTGAAATTGATATTTCAACGGAGGCTTATTCAACGATACAGTCTGTTTTTGAAGAAGCAGATGTGATATATTTTACCGGCGGAAATTCTTTCTTTCTTATGGACCAGCTCCGTAAAACGGGAACTGATGGGCTGCTGAAAAAGGAATTGGCAAATGGAAAATTGATGATCGGCGAGTCGGCAGGCGCAATTATATGCGCTCCAAGCATCCAATATATCGAGCAAATGGATGAAAAGCCGGAGGACTACTCACAAGAAGATGATGCAGGGCTTGATTTGATTGATTTCTATGTTCTTCCGCATTATCTTACAGCACCATTTAAGAAAGTTACCGAGAAAATAATGACTGAGTTTTCGGATTTGAATCTATGCCCAATTAACAACCGTCAGGGAATTGTAATTGATGGTGAAGGTTCAAAGGTTATTTGCAAAGACTAATTTGAAAATTCCTATTTGTCAATCTACAAGTAACTCATTTTCATTCAACCACCAGGGAGAAATCCCCGGTGGTATTTTTATGCCCGGAAGGAGGTGACGTTCGTGATTCCAGTTCTATACCCACCCAACACCACGGATTTCTCTACCTTCGGCCGTGGCGTGCTGACGGATACCGTCTCCTGTGAGGTGACCGAGGAGCGAAACGGTGTGTTTGAATGTCTGCTGAAATATCCCGTGAGCGGTCAGCACTACGGGCTTATCACCAAGGAGTGCATCGTCAAGGCAAAACCTAACGACACCGCCGCAGACCAGGCGTTCCGCATTTATCGCATCACGAAACCATTGAACGGCATCGTCACCATCTACGGTCAGCACATTTCTTATGACCTTGCCAACGTGCCGGTGCTGCCTTTTTCGACCGAGAGTCGCTCTCCTCAGCTCATTCTCTTGCAGCTCCTTGCCGGAGATACACGCTTCACGGGCCGGACGGACTACTCGGATGCAAAGGCATTTTCCGTCACGCAGCCGAAAAGCGTCCGTGCCTGCCTCGGAGGTACGGAAGGCTCCATGCTCTCCAAATGGCACGGTGAATTTGAGTGGGACAACTTCACGGTAAAGTTCCATTCACACCGTGGGCAGAAAACCGGTGTGGTCATTGAGTACGGCAAGAACCTCACCGCATTGGAACAGGACGAGGACAACAGCGGTGTGTATACTGCACTGCTCCCGTATGCCGTGTACACCCCGGAAGGCTCGGACACCGAAACGGTGGTCACGCTGCCGGAGGTAACGCTTCCTATTGTGACCTCGGAGATCATCCGGGCGAAAACGCTCATCATGGATTTCTCCGACCAATTTGACGGAGTTGTAACCGAGGATGCCCTCAGAGCCAAAGCCAACAGCTACATCAAAGCTAATCCGCTGGGAGCGACTATCCCCACGGTGAAGGTGTCCTTTGAACCGCTCTGGAAACAGCCGGAGTATTCGGCACTCTTGGAGCGGGTCAATCTCTGCGATACCGTCACCATCCGGCACTCGCTTCTGGGCGTCAGCGTGTCGGCTACTGTCATTGAAACCGTATACGACACCCTTGCCGAGCGGTACAAGAGTATTTCCCTCGGTCAGAGCAAGTCCAGTATGATCACCACCATTTCCGAGGTGCAGTCAACGGTGGATAAAGTGGAATCCACGGTGGGACGCTTTCCGAAGCTGCTCCAAACCGCCATCGGCAAAGCCACCGGGCTTATCATCGGCCAGAGCGGCGGCTATGTGGTCATTCACACCAGCGAGGAAAACGGACAGCCCTATGAACTGCTCATTCTGGACGCTCCCTCTATTGACGAAGCCGTGAATGTCTGGCGGTGGAATGTGGGCGGTCTGGGCTTTTCCCATAACGGCTACAACGGTCCCTATGAAACCGCCATCACGGCGGACGGTCAGATCGTTGCAGACTTCATCACTTCCGGCTCTTTGGTGGCAAACATCATCAAGGCCGGTGTCATTCAGTCGCAGGATGGCTCGTCATGGTGGGATTTGGAGAGCGGCGAAGTCGTGCTTCGTGCCTACGCCACCAGCAAGGAGGTCACAGAGGTCAGCGACCGCATTACCACCATCGAGGAGCAGAAAATGCTCCGGCTCGTCATCATCTCGTCCAACGGGAACATCTTCAAAAACGGCAATGTGAAAACGCTGCTTTCCGCCAAGGTGTACTCGTGGGATGAGGACATCACCGACACGCTGGATGCCAACCAATTTGTCTGGACAAGAGTGTCGGAGGATACAGAGGCGGACAAGGTCTGGAATGAACGGCATTTTGGCGGCGCAAAGTCCGTTGTTATCACCGGTGCGGATGTCAAAGTCCGCGCCACTTTTTATTGTGACCTCATCGACACTACGACCAGGCAGAGCCTGTTATAACGGAGGAATTCACTATGGCAACCGCAGAACCCACAACAGAAACCGGCACAGTGTCCGGTTCAGATACAACAACTTCAAAGGAGGCTTCTCACATGAGCAAAGCACAAGGCCAGTTTACCATTATCGACTATAATGACGCACTGACGCTGACGGGGTACATCGGCTCAAACCTCGCCAAGACTCAGATGTATAACCCCGACAACGGCAGTTACACCCCCGACTGGAAAACGAAGAACCTCGTTCTGACACCCAGTCTGTATGTCATCGGCACCACCGCCGACCAGATCGCCACCGCCAATGTCACCTCGGTCAAGTGGTATGTGGGCGACAGCAACACCGCCATCACCGCAGGCACGAACTACGCCCTCAGCGGTGCCAAGAGCCACATCCTCACGGTCAAGGCAAATGTCATGGCGGAGCTGCCCGGTATCGACTACCGCTGCGTCATCACCTACAAGGACGAAAGCACCGGACTGTCGCTGACCCATCCGCTGACCATTTCCTTCTCCCGTGTGGTCAACGGTTCCGGCATCGTCGACCTGCTGGTCACCACACCCAACGGAAATGTGTTCAAGAATGAGGAGGTCGTCAGTCTGACCGCCAAGGCCGAGCTGTGGCGCGGCTCTACGGTAGACACCACCAAGGTCAGCTACAAGTGGGCGGTCATGGATACTTCCGTCACCGCTACTTCTTCCACCGGCTATGATGCAGACTTCGGCATCGGCTGGCGCAAGCTCTCGGATACCGCCGACAAATACACCGGCACGGCCACCAATACCCTCACGGTCTACGCTGCAGCGGTGGACAGCTACGCTGTGTTCAAGTGCTGTGCCCAGGACACGGATTCCGCATCCGCTTCTTATAACACGAAGTTTTTCGATGTGGCGACCTTCATCGACAACTCCGACCCGTTGCAGATCATCGTCACCTCCACGGGCGGCGATGTGTTCAAGAACGGTCAGGGCACGACCGTGCTGACTGCCGTCTGCTATCAGGCGGGCTCAGAGGTGGATGCGGCCGGAAACGGCAGTTACACATGGACAAAGTACAACAAGGATGGCGCAATCGACACCTCTTGGGGAACCAACGGCAGCAAGACCGGTAAGACTCTGTCGGTGTCCAGCGCCGATGTGGATACCAAGGCAACCTTCATGGTCGTTGTGGCGCTTTAAGGAGGTGGTGAGATGATCGCATCGGCACAGTTCACGATTATCAGTCTCTGCGATGTGGTCACCTCGGGCACGCCGCCGGAGAACCCCTATGAGGGGCAGCTCTGGGTGGATACCTCCGTGACCCCGCCGGAAACGAAAATATGGGACGGAAATGAATGGGTGGTGCAGAACGACATTGAAACGATCCGCACCACCATTTCCATTCTGACCGAGAAGGACGCACAGTTTCAGCAGACCATCGACGGGCTGAACAGCTATGTGGCGACCCTCACTGAAGCCGTGGAAACGGTGTCTAACGACCAGGGCGTCCTGGAGGAACGGGTGCTGAATTCCGAAAGTCGTGTTTCGGAACTGGAACACACGGTGGACGGGCTGTCCGTCACCATGCAGGAGCAGTATATCGGCGGCATCAACTATGTGCAGAACTCCTCCGGGCTGAACGGCATTACAGACGACTGGAGCTATTCCGGCACCGTGAAAACGGATGCCTCCACAGACACGCAGAACAACACCGTTTCCGACTCCTGCTTTGTGCTGGGAGCTTACTCCTCGTTGTCGCAGTACATCCGAGGCGTGGTTCCCGGCACTTATACGATCTCAGTCCGGGCAAAGAAAACCTCGACCATGTCCGGGTATTTCTATGTGACCTACAACGGGAACAAAACCAAATATCTGTTCAATAAGTCCACGACATTTGACTGGACGGATTTCACCGTAACGCTCACCGATGTGACCGATCCCACCCTGCGCATCTACTGCTACAGCCGGGACACCTCCATCTATCTCGCTGACATCATGATCTCCGAAGGAGCGATTCCGCGAAAGTGGACGCCCGCCCCCAACGAGATCTACACGCAGGAGGTCAAGATCGACAAGCGCGGCATTGAGGTGTCCAACAGCGCATCGTCCCAGCGGACAGTTATCACCAACACGGAATTCGCAGGCTATTACAACGATGAGGTCATTTTTACCCTGAATAAAGACGAAACCCAGACCAAGAAAACCACGGTGGACGGCGAGCTGACCGTCGGCAAGACGAAATTCGTTCCCATGCCAACGGCATCCGAGGGGCTGAACATCGTTATTCTGGACTAAGGAGGCAGGCTTAATGGCATTAAGCGGATCTTTTTCAAACTACCCGGTCAGCAAATTCGGGCTTTACTGCGAGTGGAGCGGAAGTCAGAGCGTCGCAGGCAACTATACCGATGTGACGCTGAATGTATACTTACAGTTCTATACGCTGTCAGTCGGCGCACGCTCCGATTCCACGATTTCTATCAACGGCACAAGCGAGACCTATACCGTACCGGCAATCAACGACATGAGTTCAAAAAGCTGGCATCTGGTACATCTGAAGACAAAGACCGTCCGCGTATATCACAATGCGAACGGTACGAAAACAGGTGTGGTGCTATCGGCTTCGTGGCGTTTTTCCGGCACATACTCCGGCGTTTCCATCGGAACGATAACAGCCTCTGCTACGGTTGACCTGAACTCCATCGACCGCAATGCGCCGACGGTCACTTTCACAACCTCAAATATTACGGCAAACGGTTTCAAAATCTCCGCAAGCTCCACCGCCACGGCGGATATCTGGCAGTACAGTGTAAACGGCGGCTCGACCTGGACGCAGTTTTCTACCACGGCAGGAACGAGTGCATCGGTCACGCTGTCTTCACTCTCTCCGAACACCAGCTATACGGTCAAGGTCAGGGTTAGACGGCAATACAACCAGGTCTACGGCACCTCCGGCAGTTCCACGGTGAAAACGCTTGGCGGTGCTATTCTGAACAGCGTGAATACGGTGACAGCGGATGCGGCAACAGTGAGCATTACGCTCAATGTGACCGTGTACGAGGCGTCCTACAGTAACACGCTGGCAATCAAGAACGGCAGTACCACAATTTTGACAATTTCCGGGCTTTCCTGGTCGAAGGGCACTGCTAACCGCACGGTCACGCTGACATCGGCGCAGAGAACAACGCTGCTGAACGCTATGGCGTCATTGAAATCCTTTACCGGCACCTTTGCGGTATCGTCCTTCAGCGGCTCTACGCAGATTGGCAGTACTTCCAGCAAGACCGCCACCGTGCAGACCACGGCGGCAAACTCCGGTCCCACGCTGAACGGCTTTACCTACGAGGACAGTTACTCGACCACCAAGAACCTAACCGGGAACAATCAGCTGTTCGTGCAGAGCTATTCCACGCTGAAGGTCACGCCGGGAACGGCAACTGCAAAAAGCGGTGCCAGTATTTCCAACTACACAGCTTCCTGCAACGGGCTGTCATCCTCTAACACTACCGGCTCTGCCTTATCTGTTGGAAAGATCGCCAAGTCCGGCAGCGTAACGGTCACGCTCACGGTCACGGACTCCCGCGGTTATACCGCCAGCGTTTCTCAAACTATTACGGTCATCCCATACACCAAGCCGAAAATATCCTCGATAACGCTCCGGCGAACCAACGATATCGAAGCGGAAATGCAGCTCAAATTCAGTGGCTCTATTTCTGCTGTGACCGTAGACGGGACGCAGAAAAACAGCGTGGTTTATGTGCGGTATCGTTACAAGAAAACCAGTGAGAGCAGCTACGGCAGCTACACCAGCATCTATTCCGGCACGACAAAAAGCGGAACCTCTTTCAGCTACTCCAATTTGGAACTGTGCAATCTGGATGCCAACAGTTCCTACGACTTCCATTTGCAGATCCAAGACAAGCTCTATTCTTTGAGCAGTCTGGATCTGTATTTTACTGTCCCGCAGGGTACACCGCTCATTGCGCTTCGGAAAAAGAAGGTCGGCATCAACACGCCGGAGCCACAAGCCATGCTGGATGTTGCCGGGGATATGCGTGTTGATGGCTCACCCCTCGCAGATTTTGTCATTCAGCAAGGGGCAAGCGGCATCTGGAATTACCGCAAATGGAAAAGCGGTACAGCGGAATGTTGGGGTCAGTATTCCTTTACGACCGCCATTTCGACGGCATGGGGCGTGCTCTATGAGAGCGGCGCAATTGCGCTCCCTAATTTTCCGTTTACCTTCGCGGAAATTCCCCATGTCCATATCTCCACGGAGAACAGCAACTACGCCATGTTTGTGGAGCGTGGCAGTTCAAGTAGCTGGTCTACAACGACCAACCCTGGAAAGATATTTGCCGTAAGGCCAAACACAGTACCTTCGGCAACCTACAAAATATCGATTTATGCTATCGGAAAAGTGTGACGCTCACCAGTGTCACTTTTTTCATACCCATTTTCAAATTCAAAGGAGGACAAACAACATGAAAGAATTCTGGACGACCATTCAGGTGGTGTTCGCCGGAATCGGCGGCTGGCTGGGCTGGTTCTTGGGAGGATGTGACGGCTTGCTTTATGCGCTTCTGGCTTTCGTAGTCATCGACTACATCACCGGCATCATGTGCGCCGTGATAGACAAGAAGCTGTCCTCTGCCGTGGGCTTCAAGGGCATCTTCAAGAAGGTGCTCATTTTCGCTCTGGTCGGTGTGGGACACCTTCTCGACACCCGCGTCATCGGCAGCGGCTCGGTACTGCGCACGGCCGTCATCTTCTTCTACCTTTCCAACGAGGGCGTATCGCTCCTCGAAAATGCGACCTATCTGGGTCTGCCCATTCCGCAGAAGCTGAAATCCGTCCTGGAACAGCTTCATGACCGCAGCGAAAAGGAGGAAAACTGATATGGCTTACACGAACAGTTCCATGGTGTCCTACACCAAACTCAGCCCGAACCATTCCGGGCAGCGCACCCACAGCATTGACCGTATCACGCCCCACTGCGTGGTGGGTCAGTGCTCGGTGGAAACGCTGGGCAACATTTTTTATCCCACTTCACGTCAGGCAAGCTGCAACTACGGCATCGGGCCGGACGGCAGGGTTGGTATGTATGTGGAGGAGAAGAACCGCAGCTGGTGTTCTTCTTCCAACGCCAACGACCAGAGAGCCGTCACCATCGAGTGCGCTTCCGACACCACCGAGCCGTATGCGTTCAAGGATATCGTCTACCGGACGCTCATCAAACTCTGCGTTGATATCTGCAAGCGCAACGGCAAAACCAAGCTGCTCTGGCTTGGAGACAAAACGAAAACGCTGAACTACACGCCGAAATCCAACGAGATGGTGTTGACCGTCCACAGGTGGTTCGCCAACAAGTCCTGCCCCGGCAACTGGATGTATTCCCGCATGGGCGACCTTGCCGAAAAGGTCACGGCACAGCTGGGCGGCGAGACGAAGCCTGCCGAACTTGCAAAACCGACCACCTCTTCCATCAAGGCGGGTGACCTCGTGAAAATCACCGGCACGAAGTATTACGGAGGACAGACGATTCCGTCCTGGGTCAAGGGAAAAAACTGGTTCGTTCACAGCGTGTCCGGCGACCGTGCGGTCATCAACAAAAGCGAGGACGGCAAAAATGCCATTATGTCCCCGGTGAAGGTGTCCGATCTGGCGCTTGTCACCTCAAAGCCTGCGGAAACCTACCGCATTCATACCGTGGTGCATGGGGATACCCTCTGGGCGATTGCAAAAAAGCACCTCGGCAACGGCAGCCGCTACAAGGAGATCGTCAGCCTGAACGGGCTGAAATCCAATGTCATTTACAGCGGCATGAAGCTGAAAATCCCGAATAAGTAATCTTAACCAACGCCCTCTACGGAAATGAATCCGCAGAGGGCGTTATTTTTTTTGCGCCAGTTTTAAGGTCGCAAGGAAGTACGCATTTTCAGGGATACCGCGTTTGCGGGCTTAAACGCCCAAAAGGTGCGGCCTTAAACATTGAAACTCTTTGGAGGTTCACACAGCTCCCGCAACGTTTTTTTCTGAAAAACCTTAAGATTTTGCATTTTCGTGAGCTACCTGTAGGAGGTGGTTTTCATGACCAACGAACAGAAAGAGAAAATCATCCGCTTCCGCAGACAGGGACTCGGATATGCCGACATAGGGCGGGAACTTGGAATTTCCCGGGATACCGTCAAGAGCTTCTGCCGCAGGAACGGTCTGATGATTTCGGACAGCAGACCCGCCGATGCTACAGACAGATGCAGGGAGTGCGGCAAGCCCCTCATACAGCGGGAGAAAACGAAACGGCGGATATTCTGCTGCAAAGCTTGCCGCGAGAAGTGGTGGACGGAACACGCCGACAGGGTCGACCGCAAGTCGATTTACACCTTTATCTGTGCCGGATGCGGAAAGACATTCACCGCCTATGGGAACAGAAACCGAAAATATTGCTCCCACGGCTGTTACATCCGGGACAGATTCGGAGGAGGCCACAGATGAGTGAGAAGCAGTTTCAGGCAGAAAAGCTCTATTACATCTCCCTTTCCATCGCGAAATCCATGCTTGAAAGGGGCGTTATCGACCGGGAAGTATTCGCCATAATTGATACAAAACTGCTTGAAAAATACCGCCCGATTTCGGCTACATTATTATCCGGAAAGCCCTTGACTTATTAGGCTTTCAGAGTGATGTATAGTAGCGAAAGGAAGTGATTTTATGGCGAAAATCAGCAGGATCGGCCCGATAACACAGGCGCCTGCAAAGCGAAAGAAGGTCGCCGCCTATGCCCGTGTTTCAAAGAATACCGAGCGGCTGCTGCACTCCGTTTCCGCGCAGGTCAGCTACTACAGCAAGTTGATACAGGGCAATCCGGAATGGGAGTATGCCGGCGTATATGCCGATTGCGGCATCAGCGGGACCGGCATCCGCGAGCGTGATGAATTCCGGCATCTGCTTGCGGACTGTGAAGCAGGGAAAATCGACATTGTGCTTACCAAGAGCATATCCCGATTTGCCAGAAATACCGTTGACCTTTTGGCTGCGGTGCGCCGTCTGAAGGAACTTGGCGTAGAGGTGCGGTTCGAGAAGGAGCACATCAGCTCCTTCACCGGAGACGGAGAGCTGATGCTGACCATCCTGGCATCCTTTGCGCAGGAGGAGAGCCGCTCCATCTCGGAGAACTGCAAATGGGGTATCCGCAAAAGATTCCGGTCGGGCGAGATCGGTACGGCGAACAAGCATCTGATCGGCTATCGGTACGATGAGGAGAAAAAACGCTATCTTGTCGTGCCGGAGGAAGCGGAGATGATACGCCGTATGTTTCGGATGTATTTGGACGGTCTGTCTTTGAGAATAATTGCGGGGACGATGAACGAGGCGGGTTACCGCTCCGTTAACGGAAAGCTGTTTCAGGAAGCCTCGGTCAGACAGCTTCTCCAAAACGATGTCTACGCCGGCATCATACGCAGGCAGAAATCCTATATTGCAGACCCCATCACGGGCAAAAAGGTCATAAATGACGGGGTTCTTCCCCAATATGTTATCAGGGACGCACATGAAGCTATCCTGGACAGGGAGGCCTATGAGCAGGTACTTGCAGAGCACCAGCGGCGCAAGACCATGCAGAATCCGACCTACCCATTCACAAGGAAGCTGCGGTGCGGCATCTGCGGCCGTCTGTTTAGCCGGAAAAAGTGCATGGTCAAGGGCAAAACCTATGTCCACTGGATTTGCCGGAGCAAAAAAGAGGTCGGCACGACCTGCTGCTCTGTCAATTTCAGTGAGGCCGAACTGGAGCGGATTTCGGCACAGATAATGGATCTTGCGGAATTTGACGCTGCGGAATTCGAAAAAGCCGTAAAACAGATTACGGTGGAAAGGGACGGAAGCCTTATGTACGACTTTTACGAAGGGAGGACGGAAATGTGGCAAAGAGCGTAACGACAATACCCGCCACAAGAAACAGGTTCACGGCTAATCCGATAAGCAGTGAAAAGAAACGCCGCGTAGCCGGATATGCCCGCGTCTCCACGGACATGGAGGACCAGCAGACAAGCTACGCCGCGCAGTGCGACTACTACACACAGTACATCCAGAGCCGCGACGACTGGGAGTTCGTCGGACTGTATTCGGACGAAGGCATCACCGCCTGCAACACCTTCAAGCGTGAAGGTTTCAACAGAATGATCGCGGATGCGCTGGCGGGGAGAATCGACCTCATTATCACAAAGAGCGTGAGCCGCTTTGCGAGAAACACAGTGGACAGTCTCTCCACCATCCGAAAGCTGAAGGACAACGGCTGCGAATGCTATTTCCAGAAAGAAAACATTTGGACCTTCGACTCCAAGGGTGAGCTGCTCATTACCATCATGTCAAGCCTTGCGCAGGAAGAGAGCCGCTCCATTTCCGAGAACTGCACCTGGGGCTGGCGCAAGCGGTGCGCTGACGGAAAGGTCACGGTTCCTTTCGGAAGATTCCTCGGCTACGACCGGGGCGAGGACGGCAATCTTGTGGTGAATGAGGAACAGGCGAAAATCGTCCGAAAAATCTACGGACATTTCCTGCAGGGCAGATCGCCGCACTGCATCGCCAAATTGCTGACGGAGGAAGGGATACCTACGCCGGGCGGTAAGAAGGTCTGGGGCAAGGCTGTGGTACAGTCCATTCTTACCAACGAGAAGTACAAGGGAGACGCACTTTTACAGAAGGTCTACACTACAGACTTTCTCACCAAGAAGAAAAAGAAGAACGAAGGCGAGGTGCCGCAGTACTATGTGGAGGGAAACCACGAGGCGATCATCGAGCCTGAAATATTCGACCGTGTACAGATTCTGATGCAGGCCCGGCTGCCCGGAAAAAACCGCAGAAGCAGCGTCAGCATCTTCTCCGGCAAAATACGGTGCGGGGACTGCGGCGGCTGGTATGGTTCAAAGATCTGGCATTCCAACGATAAGTACAGAAGGGTCATATGGCAGTGCAACCACAAGTACGACGGTGACAGCAAATGCTCAACGCCGCACCTGGAGGAAGATACCATCAAACAGATTTTCATAACGGCACTGAGCATCCTCGAAAAAGAGCGTGACACTGTCATCGCTGGCTTTGAAGAGATCAGGGACACCGCTTTTTCAACCGATGCGCTCGAAGCGGAAACTGAGGTGTTGACCCAAGAGGTGAACACGGTCGCAGAACTGATAGAAAAGTGCATTGACGAGAATGCACATATCGCACAGAACCAGACCGAATACGAAAAACGCTACAATGCTCTTGTTCGGCGCTTCGATGCGGCGCGGGCAGCTCTGGACGAAACACAGGCGGCACTCGCCAAGCGACGGGCACAGCGGCTGATGATGGAGCATTTTCTGGAAACGCTACGCTCTCTGCCGGGGCAGGTAGAGATTTTCGATGAGGACGCATGGCTCGCCCTGTGCGACCACATCACGGTTTACGGCAAAAATGACATTCGAGTAACCTTTCAGAACGGCATGGAAATCGCCGTGTAAACTATGAAAGGCAGGAATGCACTCCGCTGAAAAAGTGGGGTGCATTTTTTGTTTTTTGTCTGTGAAAGGCACACTTTTGAACCCGTCCGAACCGTTTTGAACCCGCAGGAGAGGATTAATGTATTTGTATCATTCTGCAGCTGAACATATCAACATAGAACTTGGTATCGGTCAGTCCCTTTTCTTTTGCTTTTTGCAAGAGCAGATTCTTTTGATTCACGATGGAATTGCTTTCACCGTCCATTCCGTCGTCACGGGACAACCGGCAATAAAGCGCCGTTATCCCGACTTTGTCTTTTTTAGTTTTTGGCTGCATTGTTTTCCTCCTTTCCGGCAGCCGTACAATCATATTCAGTGTCTATTATATTATCTGCATCGACAGACGGCAAATCTGCGAAATCGCTTGTGAGATAATTCCCGATACGGTTATTCAACAAGGTGTTTTCTCTTGGCTTTTTGTAATCAGGCTTTTGAAATCTCGACTCAACTACATATCTCACTCCGTTAATGACATACTCTCGAGGGGTACTGCCGAATCCAACAATAAACTTATCCATAAGCACACTCCTTATCTTGCGTCGCGGTTATGCTGACGTTCGTAGTTCTGTTTTACGAGCTTGAGGAGATATGCCTGCTTTTCAGCGGGTGTCATAGATTTCGGCACATACTTGCGTATATCGTCCATTGGAATTTTGAGCTTTTCTACTTGATTCGGTTTCAGCTCGTTCATAATTTCGGTTACGGCATCATAGTAAAGTTTACCTTCTTCAAAAGCGACACGCATACGGCGAGCTTGTGCGTGGGACGGAAAAGTTTCGGTTTCATCAATATTGTCAACAATATCCCTCTGTGCTTCTTCATCAAGGAATGAGAGCTCATAAGCCGGAAGCATTTTCATCTTGCCTTTGTCCACATACTCCTGAAGTTCGGGAACAAGGTAGGTTAGGCGAATAAGTCTTTGAACGGTTTTATAGCTGTCGCCGGCTTCATTACCTATTTTTGCCGTAGTTCGATTGTCCTCGGACTTCGGGACATTCTGTCCCAAAGATTTGCCTTGATGAGATAATGCGTCTGCTTTCATACGGTAAGAACGAGCCTTTTCCATAAGCGTTAAGTTTTCTCTATGGCAATTGGAATCTACCATCATAACCGTGGCCTCATCACGGTCGATAAAATGAACAACCGCAGGGACTTCTTTCATTTCAAGAAGCTCAGCGGCGTGTACTCGGCGGTGCCCGGAAATGATTTCGTATTCTTCGGGCTTGTCCTCTAACGGACGAACGATGATTCTGTTCAAGAGTCCGTATTCTTTGATACTCCCGACAAGTTCTTTCATAGACTCATCGTCCAGCACCTTATACGGGTGATTCTCAAACGGGTGAAGCTTCTCAATTTTAATGTTCATTAGCTTCGGTTTGGATTGCTTTAAGGTTTCTTTTACTACCTTTTCGGCAGACATTTTGGTTTCGTTTTTCATTCAATATATTCCTTTCGTAATTCATTTTTCTTTTTGTCTGCCGTCTCTTGTAGAAAATTGTGTATAGAAAAATATGATTGAAACGGCAGTTTGGTTTGTGTATTTCATAATTACTGCCTTTCAATGTTGTTATCTACGGTCTTCACCGTAGTGTGCTTCTGCAAATAATCCTTTGAAAGTGATTTCGCAATCGTAATTGTTTATTTCTTTTGATAGTTTGTAATATTTCGTTTTTATCGCTTCTGATAAAATACTGCCACCGAGCCAAATATGGGCTACATTGGTTTCCAGTCTCAACATCAATCTTGTGATTTTGAAAAAGATTTCGGGCGGCTTTTCGTATACAATCATATCGTTTAGAAGCCAATACAAAACTGTTTTCTCAGGGGCACGGCATAACTCACTGAGCTTTAAAAAATTCTCTTTTTCGCTTTTTGTCATCCGAACGGGGACATAATGCTTTCCGTTTCTCAAGTGTTCACCTCCTTCGACTTTTCAATTTCAATATCCAGCTTTTCGGTCAGCTCATTTGAAAGTTGTTTCGCCGTTTCGATTGCCTCCTCGCAGATCCTATGAAACTGCGGCTCATCCAATGTACCGATTTGATTCAGAACAATTAAGTGGTGGTTTATTTCATCACTGATACATTTAAGTCTGTTGTAATAGCCCTCATAATCAATGTTCGGTGTGTGAACAAGCTTGCAGTTGGCGATGAGATAGCGAATATACTCGGAACGATTCATACCGAGCTTTCCTGCTTTACGGTCGATTTGTTTTAACTCTTTATCCGTCAACCAAAACTTAATTCTCTCTGTTCTTTTTTCGATAATTACCATCCTTTCTTTTTGGGGTTTTAGGGGCGCGAGCAGCAGCCCCCTAACAAGTGTGTTTGCGGTGTGTGCACCCAAACGCGTTGCTTGCTAATGCGATGCCATTTGCAAACAAGTAGAATTTGGTGCACCCAAATTCAGTGCTTGCTAAACCTATGCCTTTCACTGATTCCGTTTTAATACAATCAATTTTCATCGCCTCTTTTCTGAATTTTTGTATAATATAAGACCGACTTTTCAGCCGATCCTAATTACACCTATACGGCAGCAAAGCATCAAGGTGATGCTTTGGCAAATATTATCGGAAGCGGCTTCCGAAATTCACCGTTCTTACCAACTGCCTGTCTTACGCACACGAATCAAATATGTTTTAATTTCTTTAACAGTGTACCCCATCCGGTACAGCTTCGCCGCTATTGTTGCCGCTTCAATGATGTTATTTTCACTGTAACCGTCCTGCACAAGCATTCTGCCGAGCTGTTCAATAATTTCACCTTTTTGATAACAGGCCGGTCTTGAATTATCTATCCTAAAAATTTTTTCAAGATACGGAATATCGCTGTTGTCCTCTAAAAGTCCAAACACGGCGCCACGGTAATATTCTGAAATATGCGTTCTGTGTGGACGGTCAATATCCGATTCACATATGGCTTTCATGTCCTCCCTGTGATCGCTTTGGTATACTGTCGGTCTTCCTCGGCGTTTTTTATTTTCGGAAGCGGTTTCCGAAATTCCGATTTCTTCTTTTTTCAAAATGTTTTCCTCCTTGATTTTTTTATTTTGTTTTTTGCTTTCCATATACAGTACAGGGTCAAAATTCAAAAATGTTCCTGCGTTCGTAAAAAAATTTTCGGATTTTTCAAAAATATTTTTGGGCATAAAAAACGGCGGTGCTCCATTTTTCGGAACACCGCCGTAAATTATTACTTATTCAGTTTTCAAAGCCTAAGAATTTTTTGAAATCCTTATTCACTATTTTCATTCGTTTACTGACTGCACTGTGGGTTTTGTAACCGAGCCGTTTTGCAATTTCTTTTTGAGTAATCCCTTTTTCAGAAAGATAATATATCTCTTTGTCGGTGCTGTTCAGCATTTTGGCAAACTCATCACGCAGGAATATATACCGTTTTTCTTCCTCCGGGTCATTCGCGAAAAACATTTTTGCGCCTTCAATATCGGTTGTTTCGTCCTCCGACAACTCGCTGAAAAGGAGCGGAGCGCCGAGCTTTGTCTTTGCGTGCGTCCACTTGTTGTAAAAGTTTATTTTGTCCTGATTCAGCCGTTCTGCAAAATCCTCGTGCTGCGGAAGCTTTTTGGAAACGCCGAAAATCGCGGGAACCTGCTGACCCTGCATAACCGTTTCAATCAGCGTTTCGTCAATTACCCCGGCGACCTTTTCAACTACTGTATGTATTTCTTCGTTGGTAAGAGCGTCAACCTCTTTCCCTACGGACTTCGCATAGCAGTCAAGACCCAGCATAACCGGCTCGCCGTACATTTCAAAAAAACGGTCAATATATTCGTTCAGCTTGTCCGGATCCGTGTAGATTTCAGAAATCTGCTCGGAAAAATATTCCGCGTCGGCATTCTCCAAAAGGTTTACCGGATAGTCTTTTGAAAAGTTTTCCATTTTCCGATTAACACCGAGCGGACGCAAATTTCCGAGCCAGTATTCCCCGAAAATCTTTTTGGTGCGAACAAAAATTTCAGCCTGTTCGTCCTTTAAATTACATTCATGGTTCAGCGTCATGTTCGCCGTAAAGTCATTGTTCTGAAAGAATTTGACTAATGCATCTTTTTGTTCGGGTGTAAGTTCAACTTTATTTGTCATGTGAGCAGCCCCCTTGGCTTTATTACTTGCTTTGTGTATATACATCTTACAAAATTAAGTGTACCATAATACGGATTTTAGTGGTCATAAAATATTAAGCCGCCACACAACATCTAAAAGAAGTCATATGACGACTTAGAGATTGAATATTTTAGTACATCAAACCTTTAGAAGGGGTAGATGCTTCTTTGAAAGAATTTTTTATTGCTTTAGCAGTATCTTCACCACTTTTACGAACGGAATCAATAAGCGACTGATACTCACTTACGCAAGAAGGCTTGATTCTAATACCCAATGCCGTTCCTTTAAAATGAGCACCATATACGCCATTACCATTAGGATATACACGTAAACAATCATCGCCACTAACAAAAGTCAACCAACCATTGGTTGCTTTGCAAATCTCACTGATCATAAAAAGTCCGTATCCTGAGTTCGCCCAAGTATCTTGACTTCGTTGTCCTCGCGCAGGATTAAAAGCAACCGATATGCCGGGTTTTATTGCCCAACGCAAAGCTTCTTCATTATTAGTCACGTACTCTCTGTGGATGCGGTTTTGCTTTAAACTTTCATATACTCCAATACCTTCATCCAAATTGCTATTTCGGCTTTGTCGCGATTGTGCCAATATTGACCGCAAATCCATACTTCATTAGTACCTGCATGTTCAGGGACATTGCGAATTGCTTCGCGAATAAGATAACGAAACATCTTTTGTAATTCGCGGTTACCTTGAGCAAGAACTGCAGCGAGTTCATCACTTTTTCGCTCTATTAAATCTCCCTGTTCCATATACTCGCCATTTTCAATTGCTTCTTGTTGCATTTCTCCTATGTTGAGTTTGGTTAACGGGATATAAGAGGAGCTTCCGGGAGCTTCTCCGGGTGCCTTGCCTTGTGGAAATCCTGCCGCTTGAAAGAATCCCATATGGCAAGCATAATCATAGTTTTTATTTTCACTATAAAGTAATTGTATGTCCCACGGACCAAGATCTCGTTGCTCACAAAACTGACGAATTGAAGCAGCAGTTAAAAGCATTGGCAACGGCTCGTAATTATTTACGCCCGATACGTCAAAAAAGTATGTATCGTCACGCTGACACTCTTGTAACGTTCTGCAAAAAGTAATAGCGTTTGAGGTCGATAATCTTGGTATAGTAATCTTCAAAAATTCACCTTCGTTTTCAACTGAAATGTATAACAATCAAACGCGCTCAAAAGCCTTCATAGAAGCACGAAAATACTTAATTAAAGGATAGTGGATTGTAAGCGGTGCTAATGGATCTATATCTCTATCACCTAAAAAAACAAATCGTGGCACATGTCCATAATTTCCAATCACGCCAATATCATATAAATCACTAAGTATATGAGAAAGATTCTGCTTTTTCAACACCTCAACCTCTCTAAAACTATCACTAAGCTCATCTATTCTCGATGAAAAATCGTTTTTCGTAAAAGGCAGACTAATTCCAGTTAACAAATGCCTTATTCCCTCTATTTCAACATCGGAATATAATGCACTTAGTGCTTCAACCAACTCTTCCCAAGACTCTGTTGAATATTGTTGTTTTACACCATCAAAGAGTTCTTGATCAATAAAACTTCTATTCCCATATTGTTTTTGTATTATAGAAAACAAACGTATTACATCTCTTGGTTTATTCCACGTTTGATTTATTATAAAATTATATATTGATTTATTATACAACTCTTTAACAAAATATTTAGACCATATATCGGAGGAGGCTTTAATGCCTTTGCTTTTTTCGCTGTACTCAATACGTTTTTTTAACATCTGCAAAAGCGGGTTATCTTTAATATTCCCTCCGCTTTGTCTCCACGATAGTTGTATTCCAAAATCGTGAATCGGCTTATTGATTTCTTTTCCAATAGCTTGTACCGACTTATATACTTCATTCCTTATTGCGGCAAGGAAGTATACTTTATAGCCATTTTCCTTTGATATTTCCGACAAGAATTGAATTGCAAAAATCAAATCGCCTATTAGAACAACATCTCTTTCGTATTGCTTATTTTTCTTCAACGACAATTCAAGTTCATCAACAAATACATACATTGAATCTTCTGCACAGGACAGACTGGTATACAAGTCTAAAATCGTTTGAGCTATGGATTTAAAAGAAACCGTTGTTTTTTTCTCATCAATCCATTCTAATTCCAAATCCACTTTTGCAATGCTGCCCAAATTGATCTCAACATTTCCTCTTTTAATTTTAGGCAAAATTGCTCGTTTAGCATTCTTGTCATCTCTGTTGCCATAAAGGGCATGCACTAATGTGCACAAACGGTTCCACTCCTCATTTCTTTCAAAAACACCATATTCCGCTTTTTCAAGATTAAAAACTATAGTTTTTATTAGGTAAACTTGCCAAGCTAATGCGCAGTCTACAGAAGGATCAATATTTTGACTATTGTCTACTACATCTTCGGTATTTACTGTAGTACCCGTCCTTTTAATAATATTTCTTTGATCATCATCAACATCTTTTTTAAAACGAACAAACGCAGTAAATGTTGGCTCTTCATGTTCTTGTACGATGGTTTCTATGTATTTCAATAACATAGTCTTTCCTATTCCCTTATCTCCGCAAATATAATAAACCTCACCATTTACTACACTGTCTATATCGATACTCGGAAATTCAAAAAACAAATTTTTACAAGTATCCTTGCCAAATGAAACGAACTCATTATAGGCATCGGTTTTTCCAAGATATAGGTCTTTAATTCTTAGTCTTTCCATTAGATTGCTCCTTTCATTTCAATTCATCGCACAAGGCGAGAAGTTCTTCAACTCGTTTTACAATTCGTTTTTGTTCAGCGAGTGGCGGTAAGGGAAAAGCAATATTCGCAAGGACAGCACCAGGTAAATGCTTTATAGTTTCACCAGAAAACCGTTTTGAAAAGTATCCATTGCAAGCATAATACTCAAATACTCTGTATCCAAAGAATGGATCTACACATGATGAGAATCTAATTCGATGTAATGCTTTTTGAATTCTGAAAGTAGAATCCTTATCGCTCCATACAGCGCATCTTCCTGGTTCCCCGCCTTCACACACAACCAAATCTCCATATTTGACTGAATATTTTTCTTCTTCGTCATTCTCAAATTTCATTTGAAGAATATCAGTTAAATCAAATGCCCCCCAACGAACATTAACATTTCGTAAATACGGATGTAATACGCCCTTGTTCTTGGTTTTATCGAGCATTTTTCCGAGACACATTTCAGAAATCTCTGCTAACCTCACCCACTCCCAAGTATCGGGAATATCAAAAGGTTTTTCTTTGTCCGTTATCGCAGGAAGCAGCTTTTCTTTTTTGATTTTGCCGGATTTAATGAGAGCTTCTTTTTCCGTCTTAATGCGTTTGATCAGTTCAGAAGCGGGTTCATCGACTGGATCACGTTCGGTGAGCTTACCTTGAACTGCTTGTTGCAAAATGGATTTACGGAGCTTGTCCGGAAATTCGTCATTCAATTTGGTTAACTGTTCTTCTGCCTTGCCGTATTCCTCAACCAAAGGCATCAATTTTTCGATTTTTGCCACAATTCGCTCTTGTTCTGCAAGAGGAGGGATGGGGCACAATGCTTCAGTAACGTTTGAGTTTTTAATATTTCCATTGGTTGATGTTTTAGATGCAGTCCATTGGTTAATTACATAAGGAGAATGAAGGAATAACCAAAGATAAGGAGTAATTGATACATCATAAGAAATATACATTCCTACTCTTTGATTTAGATAACGAGGAATATTATCTTGTACCCATGCCATTTTTCCAATGCTGCCAGTCAAACATATTAAAAAACTGTTCTTTACAACAAGATATTGATTTAATTCATCTTTTTTAGAGTAATATACGGCGTCTTTTGTGCTAACAGTATCATCCGCCAAATCACTAATTCTAACTACTTGAACGCCACTTTTTTCATATTCAGTACTCTTGAATGCATAACCACTTAATAATGATCCAATTTCACCGAGCCTCACCCATTCCCAATTCTCTGGAATTTCAAACGGAATTTCATCTTCTGTTATTTCGGGCAACGGCTTTTCTTTTTTTCCGACTTTTTCTTTATCGGCACGTATTCGCTTCAACAATTCCGATGCCGGTTCATCCTCTTTACATTGTGGCACAAGTTTCCCTTGAACCGCCAACTGCAAAATGGAGTTTTTTAATTCTTGTGCCGTCATTTATTCTCCTCCAATTTTGCGTTGATGCTTGCCAAGATACAATCAATAGAGGCATTCAGTTCGGTGCGTTCCGCTTCATATCGGGCAATCAAGTCCTTCGGTTCAAGAATTTCTTCTTCCACATGAGGAAACGGACAGCATTTATCAAAATCGTAATTCAGTGTCTCTAATTCTTCGGGTGTATAGAAGCGCGCCTTGTCAAAGCCATCGACTACAATGGCTTCTTTGTTCTCCCACCATTCACGAACGGGATCAAAATGCTTGTCCTGCATCGGCTTAGTCTTGGAGAAGCTCTTAACGCCTTCCGGATAGTCAAGACGATAGAACCATACGCCACGACTGACAACACCTTTTTTGAAGAACAAAAGATTGGTATTGACGCTCGCATACGGTTTGAACACCTGCGGCAAACGGATAATCGTATGTAATCCGTATTCTTTCAAAAGCTTCTCTTTGATCGTATTTTTCACACCATCTCCGAACATAAATCCGTCGGGCAGAACAACACCGGCTCTGCCTCCGTCTTTCAGTAGGTTCATAATCAGTGCCATAAAGAGGTCGGCAGTTTCGCTTGTCTGAAATTCGCTCGGAAAATTCTGCTTTACTGCCGCGTCCTCCGCTCCGCCGAAAGGAGGATTTGCCACGATTACATCCACACGATCTTTTGCGGAATAGTCAGAAAGAGGGCGGTTGAGTGAATTGATATGTTTTATCTTCGGGATTTCAATATCATGCAGAATCAAGTTGGTCATAGCAAGCAGATACGGAAGCGGCTTTTTCTCCCAACCGTTGATAGATGTTTGCAGAGTTTCAAATTCTTCAACTGTTTTTGCGCTGCCGATATGTGCAATGGTACTTGTAAGGAATCCGCCGGTGCCGCAAGCAGGATCAAGAACAATTTCACCGAGTTTCGGATCCACTTTTTCCACAATAAAGTTGGTTACAGGGCGGGGTGTATAGAACTCTCCTGCACGACCTGCGCTCTGCAAATCCTTGAGCATACCTTCGTAAAGCTCGTTAAAAGTATGCTTTTGCGTTGCATCAATAAAGTCAACTTTCTCGTTGATACGGTTAACAAGCTGACGGAGATAGATGCCCGATTTCATGTAGTTGTTGATGTCCTCAAATACATTGCGAACAACAAATTTGCGCATATCACCGTCGGACGTATCCAATTTTTTGAGTTTGTCAAAAAGTTCATCGATAAACTTGATTAAAGCGTCACCGGTGACACCTTCTTTGTCCGCCGCCCAATCTCTCCAACGGTAGCCGTGGGGAATTACGCCCTTATAGTCTGGACGAAACTCCCATTCCATTTCTTTGGCATCAAATGCCTTTAAGAACAAAAGCCAAGTAATCTGTTCAATATACTGCGCATCACCGTTCAGACCTGCGTCCTTGCGCATAATGTCTTCCAGTGATTTTATCATAGTGGACATTGCCATAGTGTTTACTCCTTACGCAGCATAGATAGCTGCTTCTAATTCTTTTATTGCTTCTCTGAATTTCGCGATACCGCCAAAGATTGTATTAACAATATAAACTTGCGTTCCATACTGCTTAATAGGATCGACTTTGAGCACGTCAACATTCTCAAGATCGGTAAGTCCGCTATCCGCATATTTCGCCAAAAGAGCATCCAAAATTTCTGCGGCTTGTTTGCCGTATTTTGTGAAGTAATTGCGCTTACGAACGTTCTCTGCGCGTTCTTTCCTTGTCAGCGGCGGCTGGTCAAAAACGATATGCAGAATCATATCAAATGGATCGAGATCTTTTCCGACTTCGTCGCAAAGGTCATCAAAGAATACGCCACGCTTTTCAAGTTCATCAACGATTGTTTGTTTACGGTCTGCATCACTCCAAGCAGTGAGGAAATCGCTCATTGATGCGTATTTATTGCGGACATTGTGTTTTGTATAGTCAATGAGACTTTCGGTAATGAGGTTCCCGTTTTTATCAAGATATTGCACGTGCTTTTGCGTTACGGAAACGCTTGTATCGCCGAGCATGTATTTCTTTTTTCTGTCACCGTCCGGCGGCATGACTGTTGGCGGCCCGTCAGGGCCGGGGCCGGGCTTGTTCGGTTGAAAATCATCTTGCTGTTCGATTGGTCCATCAAAGTCAGGGTCGTGGAACAAGCGGGTAACATCGCGGAAGTCAAATATCGTGAAATACAGTTTACCCAAATCCTCACGAACTCGTGTACCTCTACCAATAATCTGCTTAAACTCGGTCATAGAACGGATATTAGAGTCCAACACGATATACTTGACTGTTTGAACATCCACTCCCGTGGACAAAAGTTTTGACGTCGTTACAAGAACGGGATAGGTACTTTCCACATTGCGAAAATTATCAAGTTGTTTTACACCCGCTTCGTCGTTTGCGGTAATGCGCATAACATATCTGTCGTCGACTGCACACATATCAGCATTTTCATTTACAAGAGCCTGTCGCATACGATCTGCGTGCTCTTGGTCAACACAGAAGAAGATGGTTTTATCCATGCGGCAGTTGTGTTTTTTGAGATAGTCGGATACCGTTTTGGCAACAAGTTTGGTGCGTTTAGCAAGAACTATGTTTTTATCAAAATCCGTTGTGTTATATGCTCGGTTATCAATAACCTCGCCATTATCGTCGAGCTGGCCCTCGTAAGGCACAAAACCTTCGATATCTTTATCAAAGAACACACGAATAACGCGATAAGGCGCAAGAAAACCATCATCTATGCCTTGTTTTAATGAATATGTATAGATAGGGTCACCGAAGTAATCAATATTGGATACGGTATTTGTTTCTTTTGGAGTCGCCGTCAGACCGATTTGAGTTGCGGAGCTGAAATACTCCAACACCTCTCTCCATTGACTATCTGCTTTCGCACTACCTCTATGGCACTCGTCTACTACAATTAGGTCAAAGAAGCCGGGGCTGAACTGTTTGAACAGACTGTTGGCATCTTCGTCTTCACCCGTTAAGCCTTGATATAGCGCGAGATATATTTCATGAGCAGTATCGAAATTCTGCTTTGTGACCCAAGTCATTTTATCTTTGAAAGGTGCAAAATCATTTGTAAAGGTTTGAGATATCAACGCAGTTCTATCGGCAAGGAAAAGAATACGCTTCTTAATTCCCGATTTCCACAAGCGCCATATGATTTGGAATGCAGTATATGTTTTGCCTGTTCCGGTAGCCATAACAAGCAAGATTCGATCTTGACCGTTGGCAATTGCTTCGACTGTTCGGTTTATAGCATTCATCTGATAATAACGAGGTTGCTTGTCGGGATTATCAGAATAATACGGTTCGTCAATAACCTTGTCTTGGGAAGAACTAATGCGATTTTGTTCATGATACATTTTCCACAATGTTTCCGGAGAAGGGAACTCATCCAACGCGAGTGTAACTTCGGCATCTCCCTCGGTGACATACTTATTATGAAATATAAATCCATCACCGTTTGAAGAGAATACAAACGGAACATTCATCATTGAGGCATATTGTAAAGCTTGCTGCATACCGTCGGCCATAGTATGCTTGTTATCCTTTGCTTCAACAATTGCAATAGGCTTATTGGGTTTATAAAAAAGCACGTAATCCGCTTTTAATGGCGCTTCACGCTTACAGGATTTACCGCGAGCAATAATACGGCCATTCGTAACTTTGTACTCCTCGCGCATCTGAGTAATAGGGTCCCACCCAGCATTAGTTATGGCAGGAGTAATAAATTTGGTGCGAATATCCATCTCGGATAATTCTTTTTTGTTTATTGAATTCATATTTACTCTCCTTCCTTATCCGTTAATTTGTTCTAATACTGCAAAATAATCTTCAAATCTCGCATCAACATATTCGGCGATGAGTTCAATCATAGGCATTGCATCGTCTTCTTTATAGTAAGCATCAAATGCTTCGTAGTAGCGTTTGCGGTCGGTAAACTTAACGTTGATAGGCGGGAAACCATTACGAATTAAATCAAGATTCATAATTAGACGTCCCGTTCTTCCATTACCATCAATAAACGGGTGGATTCCCTCAAACTCAAGGTGGAAGCGAGCAATACGTTCAATAATGTGCATTGACTGTTCGCGACCTTCGTTATTAGAAATAAGTTCAGCCATTTTAGGCTCAATCATATAAGGTTGAACCGGCTCGGTGTAGGCACCCATAATGCGAACAGGAATACGACGATATACGCCCTTATCATCCGGGCGATTCATCAATACTAAAGAGTGAATATTTCTGATAACCGACTCAGAGAGAGGGGTATCGTTTTGAGCAATGTCTTGCACATAGAGGAAGGCATCACGATGACCTACTGCTTCCAAATGGTCTTTAAGCGGTTTTTGGTCAATGGTCATACCTTCTAATGCCATAGCGGTTTCTTTGAGCGTTAAAGTGTTACCCTCAATAGCATTAGAGTTGTAGGTAAACTCAACCATAAACTCTTCGCGCAAACGCTCAACCTCGCCTTCAGTCAAAGGACGAAGGTGAGACAATCTTTCCTTTTTAGCATCAATAATTGCAAAAATGGCAGGACGAGCTAAACGTCCATCAGCAGGTTTGATGGCGTTAGCGGGAATCATATACAATTTACCTTTGCGGATCACACCGGGAATCTTGCCTTCGGCACAAAGAATACGCACACGGCGGGGAGAAATGCCCCAATTTTCAGCCGCTTTTGATACTTTTATATAATCCATTCGAGTTTACCTCCGACTGATTATTCCTTATTCGTTAGTAGTATATCACATTTCGGGAATAATATCAAGAGGTTTTTATAGCGAATGCCGCATTAGTTATTCCCAAAATTAAAATCTCGGCTAAAATACGATTGGATGCGATTTTAGCCGAGATTCTTGTTATTTAATTTTGTTTATAGTTTTTTGACCTTCTTCTGTTTTTAGCCATTCTTCATACTCACGTTGTCCTTCTTGGGATTCAAAGAAAGCAATTATATCAGGATAAATGGCATGAGCAAAAGATTCAAGTGCTTCTTTGGGTATGGTGCAACTCATACATAAATCAACTCCTTATAAATAATCTCATTGATTCTGTCACGGATATTATTCATTTTACAAACCCAATCCATCTGATTCTCAGCTTTCAGTTGTTCGGTGATGTCCTCAATCTCGGCGTACTGTTTCATCAGCAGGTCGAACATCTCCTGTGCGTCCCAATCAATATCACGCAGATACTGCTCAAGCGTTCCTTTCATCCGCATAACATTGATAACCGTCGGACTATTCTTCTTTAGGTAATTGTAATGCCTTTGTCCCCAAACGCCAATGCTATAAACAAATTCACCTTAAAACAGCAGTGGCGGAATTGCACCAAATCTTTGATTTGGTGGTAGCGGAATTTGCTCCGCAGACAGAGAGCGCTAGCTTCAGGTGCTAGTGACGCATAGTCGTGTGGGTTCAAGTCCCGTCACCTGCACCAAGACAGGACACCAATTTTGATACACTGCGTATCGTGATTGGTGTCCGTTTTCTTTATCCGAAAGTCCTTGTTTAATGGGATTGGTCGACACAATTTAACGAAAGCAGGCTCTGCGATGACTGAAAACGGTCACGGCAGAGCCAGTTTGATTTTCTCAGGCTAAACCTTTTAACGATTGGTATGTAGATATGTCCACTTTTTTAGGTGGTATATCCATATTCGCATTCACTGTTTCGAAGCCCGTCCATCAGCCTTTGATATATGCTGTCGGCGTACAGATCGTTTTCATACTGAAGTTCACCGAGTGGGCTTAAATTTATGTCCCGTCTGCAAGCTACAGCTTTACCCAAGTCTGAACACGCCAGAATTGTAGAATAATAGGTCACCTCTCTGGGCGAACATTATTCTATCCCATCCTCAGCTTTCTTAATTCTAACCGCAAGATACTCCCTTGTGGGCAGATCAATTCTGAAACGTCCCTTAAAACTTCCGACATTCTCAACCGTCATGTTCCATGTGTCTATAATGTCGACGGTGTATATATTATTATCGTCAATATGATAATATCTGAATCCCGGACGCGAAATCCCGTTATAAAACAGGTGATAACCGGTTTCATCAGCTAGATTTTCATCTTCCGGAACCACACATAGCTCGTCCCATTCCATGTTTTTGGGTCGCAATCCGCCGTCCGGAGCTTCCTCAAGTATTTTTCGCATAAAAGCTATTCTTTCCGGGCTGTCACCTTTAAGCTCTCCGCCATGAGACCACCATACCGCCTTATCGTCTATGTAGGTTTCGCCATGACCACCGTAGCCGCCGCGGCAAAGTGCTTCCCAGAACCTCCGAACAAGCTCTTGCGGCGAAATATTGCCCCACGCATACTGAATATTTCCCTCGTATAGCATTTCGTCAATTACTATCGGTTTGCCATAGCTTTTTCTCCACTCTGATGTTCCCTCCGGAGAACGCTGAATGCTACAGTGCGTTATCCATGACTTTGTATGATCGTAAAACTGATTACCGTTATGTATTGATCGCAGGTGATCATACGGGTCGCTTTCTACGATTATCTGCGCATATCGTTCCCAGTCCTCAATGCTCTTGTTTTTTATCAGGTCATATTCATTAGCAAATGACCACCATACATTTCTGAAAGCCGAAGACCTTGCCGCTGTGTATTTCAGATAAAGTTCGTTGTGCTCCGGTGTCATTGTTGAGAAGCCCCAGCGGTCATACGGGTGAAAGAGGATAATATCTGCCTCAATACCCAGCTTTTGAAGCTCGGTGATACAGTATTCAATATGCTGAAAATGTTTGGGGTTAAACCTCTCAAAATCCCAGTTGTTGCCCTTGGAGTCCGGAGTGTAGCCCCACACATTGTCCTCTGTTATAGCACTTCCGTCAACCGGAGTACCCTCGTATGGATAAGAGCGCGGCTCACGTGAATTGTAGCAGTAGCTTTTAGGAAATATGCAGAAACGTATCTTGTTGAACGGGGAATTTTTCAGAGTTTCAAGAGTTTGTGCGATAAGGTCATCGCTTTGCAGATTCCATACATAACAGGTCGTGCCGACAGGATAATAAGGTGTTCCGTCGGAATACTGAAAATGATATTTGTTATGTACCTTTACGCAGCCGTGATTATTTTCAGATGGCGGCGTGACAGAAAAAGTTCCTTCGTATTTACTGTCAGAAAAATTCCCGCAGACCGTAAAATGGTATTCTTCCTCAAACGATGGCATGAATCTTACTTTGTATATTCCGTTCCCATCGTAAAAACCATTTACGGTTTTGCGCTCGGAATCGCTTTCAAATAGCGCAGTGATACTGCGTTCCAGGAATGGGTTGCCAGCGGTGGTTCCCTCGGAGCAAAACTCGAAAACGCCCCATTTTTCAACTGATTTTGTATAATTCATAATGGTTCCTCCAATGTCTTTACACATAAACCGACGGACCACTGTGCTGGTTGGAATCCGTCGGTTTAGATTTTGAATATCACAGGTAATCTGATTTATGGCGCTGAATAAGTGAATGTTATTTCCAGCGTCGAAAGTATCTCATTGTCTTTGACGGGAAGAACAGTCGCAGACAGATCGGATTTGTCGCCATCGGCGTGTCTGCAGTCATCGGGGATAGATGTTACCCACTGGTTATAGAGGTTTACTCTCGTGCAGTTACCGTCGTCGGAACAGGTATATTCCTTGCCGGATAGCTCACGGACTTCGCCGTTTACCTTAACCTCATCAATAGAGATAGTATAACCCGGGAAGAACTTCTCGCCGTTGTAAATCCCGAGAGCCGAGAAAAGCACTCCCTTTGGAATACCGCAATCCGAGAAATCCAGACTGACGGTGTAGGTTCCCTCACCGGTTATCTCAGCATTGTTTGCAACGATACCCAGGGTCATATCCGTCGGGTCGTACTTGTTGCCGACACAGTACTGAACTGAAGAATCAAGACTCTGGTACATTATCCATGCCACTGCGGTATCATCAGAAGCCGGAATGGATACGCCCGCCATAAATTCGTCTTCAGCCGCCTTTGTTGACTTGTCCATTCTCTCCCTTGCGGCAGACTGGATCTCGGAATAATCCTTGCCTTCTTCGGTCGAAGCGCGTCTGTCGCTGTACAGCTTTGCTATGTTTTCATCGGTAGTTTTTCTGAGGGCCCTTTTGTAAAAATCGCTGCAGTCCCAGAGGACGGGGCAGTAATTATACAGGTCGCAGTTATCCAGAAGATTGGCGTAAAACTTATCCCTATCGGGTTTATTCGCCGCACCCATAACGGCATATTCGCCTATAACCACGCCGTATCCCTGGTCTGTGAATTTAGTCAGCATCTGAAAAAGGGAATTCTGCTCCTCGTAATCGCCGGGAGTTCCCCACCGTTTTGCATTGCCGTCACTGCAATAGTCCCACGGCGTGTAATAATGTACTGAAAGCAGAAGCTTGTCCTTTGCAGTGTCCTCCGGCATTTGGTATCTGTCATCGCATGTTTTCCTGAAGTCGGTGTTGTACCCTGCGATAAGCAGGAATCTGTCTGCATTTTTGCCGCCGGTCGAACGTACCAGCTTAACAAATTCGCTGTTAATTCTGTTCGTTGTTTCGTAGCATTCGTCCTCGCTGAGAACTCCTTCTGTTCCGGTGACGTCGCTATCGTTGAGTCTGTGACAAAGTTCCTCATTTGCAGATTCAAATATCAGCTTGTAGGAATAATCGGAAAAATGCTCGCATATCTGCGTCCACATGGACTTATAAAGTGCCATTCCTTTTTCACGAACTGCCTCGTCGCTGGAGCCGAACATTCCCCACCAGCTTCCGTCCCAGTGTTCATTCAGTATAACATACATATCAGCGTCAAGAGCATAATTGACTACCTCATCGACACGGTTCATGAGCCGCTCGTCAATGGTGTAATCTCCGCTCTCGTAATTTATGCCATTGGTCCATGCCACAGGAATGCGGAGAGTATCGAAGCCCATAGCTTTCATATCGTCTATCATTTCCCTTGTGGTGACGGGCTGTCCCCATAGCGTTTCAAAGGAAGTGGGGTCTACCCCTAATTCCACATAGCTTTTGTGGTTGTATGCCTCCAGCGTGTTGCCGAGGTTTATTCCGTTGCCCATGAGCCGGATAACCTCCGTTGCGGTAAGGTCGTTTCCTGACACATTGTTATCCGTAATACTATTTGTGGTACATCCGTTCAATAACATTGAAATAACCAATCCTATGCTTCCTATGATTTTAATAGCAGAAACACGGTTCATTGAAGATCCTCCCAAATTATGATTTTCTCACCTTAATCAAGGATAAGCCCACTTATTTCAAGATTGTAGGTTATTGATGTAAAGGGAACTTCCTCACCGTTTTTTATGAGCGCAAAACGGTAGCCTATCCAGTCGACAGTTGTTTTTGCGGCAACTATTCCGCATTCCTTGGTGCCGTAAATCACGGAACCTATCTCAGCGCCCATCCAGCCGTTAGCAAGTCCATTTGCGGAGCCGCTTGTCGGGTCAAGCTCTGCGTTTACAGGGACTTCAACGATACCGTTTTCCGTTTCAAGACCTACGGACTTGACAAGCACCTTGTATTTCGCATCCGGATCAACGTTGATGAAACCGAAGTTAAGCAACTCGCTCTCTTTTTCAAATGAGGTGGACTTCACGGAATACTCACCGTCACCGGTCATTTCGACATATGCCGACGGACTAGGACCGGGATTTACAGCCTGCCCGGTAAGTATAAGAGTTTCGTACTTTATCTCGGTATCTGAGATGTTCTCCTCGGGACGGAGTTCCTCGTTGCCCTTTGTGAACTGCCACGATCTCAGTTCAATATCCGCACCGGAAAATACCAGATAGATATTGTGATTTCTGCCGTCAAACTTACTGAATTCAGTAGAACGAACCTTAGCATAATCAGCGTTGTCAAATTCAATGAAAGATACTGCCTTGCCGGAAATGCTGTCAAGGCGAACCTCGATTCTGCCCTTGCCTTTAACATCAGCGGTGAAAGCGGAAGCACCATAACCGAAATCCGCACCTCTTACATAGGTCCATGCGCCGTCTGCCTTGCTCTTTGCGGCAGGGTCGTTACCATCGGTGTAACCTATATCGGCAGACGTAAACATAACTGCGCCGCTGTTTTCAGCGTAGGGGTCAAGAAGCTTTATCTGAGATACGCCCTGACGCGTTGCGGCAGTTATCGGGATCTCTCCGTCAGCCGCATTCATCGGGAGATAATCAACCATAATGCTGCGGTAACCTGCTGTGCCGCCTGTCAGTTCTTCAAGAAGGAGCGTGTGGTGGACGATGTAGTTCGTTCCCTGAAACTCGCAGAAATGCGTGTGATTGTTGCCCCAGCGCATTCCGGATTCGCCGTTGGCATTCTGACCGGAATTGTAGAAATATGCACCCTTGTATTCCCAGCTGTCTGCGTCGAGGGGAGTTTTTGTGGTCATGTATGCCATACTGCATGTAGGCGGCTCAGGAATGTCCTTGCGGTCCCACTTGCTGCGGTTCTGCCAGTCGTTGCAGTAGGTGTAATAATAGGTGCCGTCGATGTAATTCAGCTCGCTTGCCTCCAAGAAATACGGGGCGTCAATAGAAACGAACTCGCTGTCAAACGAAAGCATATCCGCACCCAGACGTGCTACCTTAGGCACATTGGTATGTACAACACCGCCGTCTGCAGCATTTCCGCCGCCAAAAGTAAGCCAGCCTGTGCCGTTTTCATCAATGCAGACGCCCGGATCGAACGGCGCAGGGCAATTCTCAAGGCCCGGCATATTCTGATAAACCAGCGGTTCGCCGAGAGGGTCAGACCACGGACCTACCGGGTCGGTGGAGGTAATAACTCCCACACCGCCGCCACCGTTGGAGAAGTACAGATAGAAGTGCGTAAGACCGTCTTCCTCAACGCGGGAAGCAATTGACGGTGCCCATGAATTTGTTATCCACGGCGCTATTTTGTCGACCTCTATCCTGCCGTGATATATCCAGTTTACCATATCATCGGTGGAAAATACCACAAGCGATTTGATATGGGCGTAGTCGTTCTTTGTTCCCTCTTCCGACTGCTGTTGGTCGTTCGTGCCGTAAACGTAAAGCCTTCCGTCATATTCCACCGCGGTGGGGTCTGCGCAGAATATACTCGGCGAAATGGGATTGGCGTTACGCTCGTTTTTGTAGACATTTCCGCTTACCTCGTCGATTATTATTCCGTTATTAAGGCTGTCGATTATTGTTTCGTTGTCAGGTTTGTCGCTTGTTTCCGCTTTGCTCACACTGTCTACGCTGTCGGCAGAGCTTTCTGTCTGCACAGGTGAATCATTTGAGCCGTTCTGCTCGGAACAGCCGGAAACAAGCAGCATAGCCGCTGTACAAATCAAAGCCGTTATCTTCTTGTTCATAGTTACTCCTTTCATTCAGCCTGCCATATTTCAAGGCAGATGTCCTTGCTTGAAAATGCAAAATATACATTGTGAATTCCTGTTATTTTTGTGGGAAGAACCACAGGAATTTTGTCAAATCCGTCATTTGCAAGTTTGATCACTCCCAACGGTTCGGCATTCCTGTCATCAAGACGAATCTCGATAACGCCCGTGCCCTTTGCGGTAACGAGCAGCTTTTCTGTGCCCTTGCCGAAATCCACGCCCTTTATGTAAGTCCATGCACCCTCTGACAGCGACTTCACAGCCATTTTGCCGGTGGATATCTGTTCGTACCACATATCTGCGCAGGTGAACATCTCCGCACCGCTGTGAGCTTTATACGGGTCGAGCGGCTGAGTCTGCGTGACGCCTTCACGTGTTGCCTTTGTGACGGGAAATTCCGTATCCGTGTAAGGCAGTAGATCCACGCACATACCGCGGAATCCTCCCTTTGTTTTCGTGCGCTCCTGAATGTGAAGTGTGTGGTGAAGAATGTACCTTGTTCCCTTATATTCGATAAGGTGGGTGTGATTGTTGCACCAGTCCATTCCGGAATCACCGGCGTTCAGGAAGAATCCGCCCTTGAACTGCCAGCTTTCCGGGTCAAGGGGAGTTTTGCTCGTCATACAGCCCATGCTGCATGTTCCCGGCGCAGGAACGTCCGTTCTGTTCCAGTTTTCTCTTGACTGCCAGTCTGTGCTGTATGTGTAGATAAACGTTCCGTTTTCGTAGTTCAGCTCGCTTGCCTCGAAGAAATACGGAGCGTCTATCGGAACAAAATCGCTGTCAAACGAAAGCATATCCTTTCCGAGCCGCACTATCTTAGGTACATTTGTGTGCAGCGTATTACCGTCAGGTGGAGTCCCTCCGCCGAACGCAAGCCAGCCTGTGCCGTTTTCGTCGAGGCATACTCCCGGGTCAAAGGGCGCAGGACAGTTTTCAAGCCCCGGCATATTCTGATAGATTAGCGGCTTTCCGAGAGGGTCGCTCCACGGTCCGAGAGGGTGTTCCGCCGTAAGCACTCCTACACCGCAGCCGCTGTTCGAAAAGTAAAGGTAAAAATGAGTTTTTCCGTCCGCCTCAACTCTGGAAGTTACGGACGGCGCCCATGAATTCACTATCCAAGGTGCTATTTTTGCGACGTCTATGAAGCCATGGTATTCCCAGTTCACCATATCGTCAGTTGACAGCATAACGATGGATTTTATGTGAGCATAGCCGTTCTTTCCGTCATCGCCGACTGCCTCGTATTCCTGATGGTCGTTAGTGCCGTAAATATAAAGTCTGCCGTTGTACTCAACGCCTGTCGGGTCGGCGCAGAATACATTCGGCGAAATTGGATTAGCCGTATTTTCCAGCTTGTAGCAATTTTCGCTTATTTTCATTAGCATCACCTCATTGTTTTTGTGCAACACCGCGCAAAAATCATTTATTGGATTTTGTACGCGTCTTGCTTACATTTTTTTCGTCATATTGCACAATACACGCACAATCTTTGCACGGTATTGCTCTAATTTTATTATACACATTGCAATGTAGAAATTCAACAGCGTATATTCGTTTAATCCACCTTTTAGTCATAATATGCACTTTTGCTCTTGACTTTAGTGCGGAATTAAGCTATACTGTAAACGGGGTGATATTATGCGCAGAAGAATAGCGGTCATTACCGCAAGAGCCGACGCGTCCGAACAGCGCGATATACTATACGGAATATCCGAAGCCGCATTCCGGAAAGACACCGATGTTGTGGTCTACTCAAACATATACAACCACTGGCAGGACGATAATCTGCTGAATTATGAGAACATAATTTACTCACTGATTGAGCCGGATTTATTTGACGGCGTTATTGTCACAGCCGAGGCATTCCGGGATATAAAAATAATCAACGATACAATCGATAAAATAAGAGCTGCAAAAATCCCCGCCATTGTTATTGACGGGGAGTTGGATGGATTTAAGAGCGTTTATTCCGACGATGAAACCGACCTGGAGAAAATGACGGAACATCTGATAACGGTTCACGGTTTTACGGACATCGACATACTGACGGGAAGCAGAGACAGCGCCGCTTCGCAAAAGCGTCTGAACGGCTGCAAGCGCGCATTCGTAAAGCACGGAATAAGCTTTGATAATATCAGAGTGTATTACGGAAACTTCTGGAACGATTCAGGCGAGGAACTTGCCCGGCGGTATCTCAGCGGTGAAATTCCGCGACCTCAGGCGGTGATATGTACCAACGATTTCATGGCGTTCGGGCTGTGTGATGTTCTTTCGGAGGCAGGAGTGGATATTCCCGGCGAGCTGACAGTAACGGGCTACGACCTGACCGGTGGCGACCATACCGCAGGAAGGATATATCACTATCCGCTGCTGACAACTTACCGCAGAAACCGCCGTAAAATGGGACGGGACGCTGTGGATGCTATTCTCGGCGGCAGTCCTATTCAAGACAATTCCGACAGGTTCGTAAGCGGAAACACCTGCTCCTGCGGCGTCTGCCGTTTGCATCTTTTAGATGAGCTTGTCGCGGAAAAGATAGACCAGTATCACACCATTATGAGCACCGTGGCACAGTTTTCCGGCAGGCTCACCACATCGCGTACTCTTGAGGAATACACCGGAGCGGTAAGCGAGTTTTTCTACCTGCTGCACGGCGCTGACAGGCTGTTTCTGTGCCTTGACAGCGCATGGAACAGTGAACGTTTCAACGGTGGTGAGTTCCTGTGCTGTGCGATAGATAACGAGTATTCAGAACCTCCGATAAAGTTCAGCAGTGGCGAAACTCCCGTGCCGTTCATTACGGAGCACGATTCCCCTGCAATTTTCTATGTGAATCCCGTGTGCTTTCAGACAAGGCTTTACGGGTATACGGTGCTGGAATACAACCGCCCGGCGAGCTATGATTTCAGCTTCCGCGACTGGAACAAGACTGTTGCGGATACACTGGAATTTCTGCGAATGAAGAATGATATCCACTATCTCACGCAATGCCAGCGGCAATCCGCACTGTATGATTCGCTGACGGGGTTCTACAATCTTTGTGAATTTGAAAGCATTGTGGAGGAAGCCGGGCATAACTTCTGCATTCAGGCGGTAAGGCTTAGTTTCCCGGACGGCGGAGAATACCTGTTTGGTGAAAACCACCGCAGCGATATAATCGCAGAAACAGCGTCAGCAATAAAACGTGTATGCACTAAGCATGAAATATGCTGCCGGACCGATGACAACACATTTCTTATCCTGTTCAAAAGGGAAAACGGAATGTTTCCTGAGAAACTGAAAATATCGCTCCACAACGAGGTTTATTCACGGCACGATGAACGGCAGGTTATTATCACATACCACAGTTCCGATAACACGCTGGTCGGAGAGCTGCGCTCAGCCGTATTGTTGAATGCAGAGCACGATGTCGGTCTGATAAGCGAACGAAGAAGACTTCCGCATTATAATGAGCTTGCCGACATAAGGAACAGGATAATTTCAATGCCTAATAAGATGCCTAAGCTTTCGGAAGTCAGCAGAAAAATGTGCGTCAGCGAGGGGCATTTCCGTTTGATTTACCGGCAGTGCTTTGATGTAAGTTACAACCGCGACTGCATAAATTCAAGGGTAATGAAAGCCTGCTACTTACTGTATTCTACCGCCATGAGCATTTATGCGACAGCAGTAAGCTGCGGTTACGATGATGAAAAATTCTTCTCACGGCAGTTCAGGCAGGTGACCGGATTTTCTCCGGCAGAATACAGAAAAAAGATACTGCAGTGACGGCAAGAATATTGTGATGATCAATAAACGACAGACAAAGGCACTGTAAAAAAAGACTGCCATCTCAAAAAATGAGCTGCGGGAAAAGCTTTTTTTCGCAGGTGGTAGAGCAGTTCACAGCAAAAGGACTGATCCTGAAAAAGGGAACGATAGTAGATTCAACGATAATAGCAGTGCAGACTTCCACAAAAAACAAGGAACGCAAACGCAACTCTGACGCACATCAGACGCACAAGGGAAATGCGTGGTATTTCGGCTTTTAGAGCACGGGCTAAACGTTCCTTTTGTTCCTCATTTAAAACCGAATATCAACAGCTTCCGGTATAACAATACCGTTATGTCACATTTATCCGCTTCTCTGAACTTTAGCTTTGCGTATTTACAAATACGGACATAGTAAAAGGGCTGCTGCGGCAACCCTCAGAATGTTGAAAAAGTCAAGCAGAAACACTTGTTTTATTACTGCACGAATTAATTAATTTGTACCTTTCGCAATTTCCCCATCCGAAAGCTCGATGACACGCTTACAGCGAGCGGCAATGTCTTTGTCGTGGGTTACGATTATGACGGTTTTTCCCGACATATTGAGGCGTTCGAAAATCTGCATTATTTCATCTGCGGTCATGCTGTCAAGTGCGCCTGTCGGTTCATCGGCAAGGATTATCTGTGGTTCGTTTACCACCGCTCTTGCTATGGCTACTCTTTGCTTCTGACCGCCGGACAGTTTGTAGGCAGGCGTGTTTGTTTTATCGGACAGTCCGACGCTTTTTAATACATCGTTTATCGCCTTTTCCTTATTGATGGGCTTATCTGTGTATATAAGAGGGATATTTATATTCTGCTTTACAGTGTACTTTTCAACAAGGGCGAAATCCTGCATTACAAAGCCTATATGACTGTTCCTGAGCTTTGCTTTTTCACGCTCCGGTATGGAAGATACTTTTTTGCCGTCAATATAATAATCGCCGTCCGTTTGCTTGTCGAGAAGTCCGAGAATATTAAGAAGCGTTGATTTTCCGCTTCCGCTTTTTCCGATTATTGCGACAAGCTCGCCCTTGTTTACTTCAAAGCTGATATTTTTCAATGCTTGAACCTGTGTGTCACCGTCACGGAAAGTCTTTGATATGTTGTCGAGTCTGATCATTTACTTTTCCTCCTTTATCTGCATAATAAGCGGTTTTCTCTTAATGCTCACCATAACCGGCACAACGGCTATCACTGCCGTTGCAATGCCTGTCAGCATAAAAACAAGTGTAGTCCGGAGTGACATAAATATAAGAGATGAAACAACAACGCTGACAAGGTTTATAATCAGCACTTCGGCGCTTATCCTGAGCAGAATATCCGACTGTGAAGCACCGCAAATCATGTGTATGAGCAGTTCACGGATATTTTTTCTGACATAGAGCAGGGTTGACTGTATCATTGAAAATACCGCAAGAATAATGATTATTGATGATATGACGATGAGTGAAATATCGGCTTTTGCAGAAACAAGGTCGATAAGCTGTCTTGTTTCATCGGCAGATATGAAGTTATATGTATTCATGCCGTTTTCTGCGGCGTAATCATTTATTGCGGCAAGGTCGGATTTATCATCGGCATAGATAAGTGAGGTGGGGTAATCAATGCCTTGTGCTTTCATGCTTTCAATGCTCATGACAGGTATAAATACATCGTCGTCGGCGGAAACGACAGAGCTTTTGTCGCCTTGCAAAAAGGTTGTTTTCATGCCGCTTTTCAGTATTCCGACTACCTCGTATTTATCAAGGTACAAGTCGCCGATGCTATAGTCGTTTTCAAAGTCACTGCCGAGAACTACGGGCGGATTATCTGACAGATCTTTGCCGTATTCTGCATTTTGAAACAGCCGTCCTTTACTTACTTCAAAGCCGAATATATCAAAGTAATGCTCTGTAATTACCGTCAGAGAATAGTCTGTGCCGTCTTTTTCTTCACAGAATTCGGAACGCCCCTCGGTTTTATAGTTTTCGGCTATGTAATAGCTGAGGTTTCTTTCCTTTTCTATGTCGTCATAATCAACCACTATTCCGCCGTCGGTGTAAATATCGGTGCTTGACGGGCTGTAGCAGTTTTTGGGAAAATCAAAGCCGTCAAGGGCATTCACAGTTACAGTTTTATATGCGGTGATACTGCAAAGATTGCCTATAACAAAGAATGCTACTATCATCTGGAATGTAAGAAGCAGGCAGGAAAGCAGGTTCGATTTTATATCGAAAAGAATTATTTTTATAAGTTGCTTGTTCATAACACTCTCCTTAACGAAATGACCTGTTCGTGTGAATACTTGTCACTCAGACTGTAGGAAATTATACCGCCGATAAGAAGGATGAACGCTACGGATATAAGTCCTGCGGAAATTCTGATATTGCCGAGATAATAAGAAACGGCAGGAATAAGAGTAAGGAGCAGTGTGACAATAAAGCCGATAAGTATGCCGACTGCGGAGATCATAAGGAAATTTATGAATATCATTTTTTTAATGTCCGCATCATCTGCACCGCATATACGGCGAGCCATTATTTCGGAGCACTTGGAGTTTATCCATGACCATGTGAACACGCCCGAATTCATAAGAATAAGCAGACCGATAAGCAATATCGCAATGATGATAACTATATTGCCTGATGTAAAGAGATTGCCTTTTCCCGCTATCTTGGATATATCATCGGTTCTGATATTGGTATCGGGATTTTTCCCGGTTATATCTGATTTTATGCTTTCGGTGACTGAGGGCGTTTTATCTTTGTTGTCAATTATAAGTGTCAGTCCCGAAAACCGCACCGTGCTGCCGCTGAGCTTATCAGACTGCAATATGAAATCGCTGTCTTTACCTCCGTATATGTTGATACTGCTGACGGTGTAATTCTGTCCGATGAAGTTTATCGTTTTTCTTCCGTTTATCGTCATACAGTACGGCTCAAGTTCGGGCTTTATCACGGCGGTCGGTGCGCTGTTTTCAGAAGATGTTTTTTCGTAGTCAAACAGGGCGTAGCCGGAATTGTATTTGGTTACGAGTTTTATTGCACCGACAGCTTTATACTTTGACAGTATATCGCCTAAATCGCTGTAGGTAAGGGCGCTTTCGGAGTTGTTGTCCTGATTAACTGTTATTATTTCCGCATTATCCGAAAGCCTGCCTGCGACGCCTGAGCTTACTGAATTTAAAAACATGGAAATGAGAAAAGCGCAAAGAAAATACGTTACGGCAAAGAATGTTATCATCATGCCGCTTTTGTTAAATAATTGTCTGATATTATCACCTCATAATTCAAATCTTGTATGCTGTTATTAACTTATAGTGCGGAAGAGTGTTTCGCAAATTTTGACATTTTTATTATATATGATTTATTTAGATTTTTCAATAGAATTTTTGAAATATATTACATTTTGTCGGTTTGCAATAGAGATGTAAAAGAGCAGCAGAAAAGCCAAACCTGTGTTACAGTTAAGCTAAGAAAAAGCAACAGGACACAAAGCAAACCCTTTATGAATGCGGTAATACAAAGCACCCGCCGCCGTCAAGCGATAACAGAATATCCGCAATCGCATCACGGTAAGGAATATAAAGTTTTTGATTATTCTTAAAAAAACAAAATCCGCAGGACTTGCTCATTTAAAGCTGAGCAGTCCTGCGGTTATGTTATTTCGTTCTTTTAAAACGGTCGGTTGTTTTAGCGTCGCAGTCAGATTACAAGCACTCTCAGCCTTGTCCGTAATAGGCGTTTGCACCGTGCTTGCGCAGATAATGCTTGTCAAGAAGCTCCTGCTGCATTCTTCCTGCAGTGGGTGCGATAGTGAGGGCGTGGTAATTCATAAATGCGACTTCCTCAAGCACTACGGAATTATGCACCGCCTCGTGTGCGTCTTTGCCCCAGGTGAACGGACCGTGACTTTTGACAAGCACCGCAGGGATAGTCATAGGATCGATGTTGTTGAATGTTTCGATTATGACCTTTCCTGTTTCTTTTTCGTACTCGCCGTGAATCTCCTCGGGAGTCATGGCACGGGTGCAGGGTATTTCACCATAAAAGTAGTCGCCCTGTGTTGTGCCCATCGGCTGAATGCCTGCACCTGCCTGTGCGAACGAAGTAGCCCAGCGGCTGTGGGTATGCACGACACCTCCGATAGCTGAGAAGGAGCGATATAGCTCAAGATGAGTAGGCGTGTCACTGGACGGCTTCCACTTGCCTTCGGCTGTTTTTCCTGTTGCAAGTTCGACCACCACCATATCCTCGGCTGTCATTTCCTCATACGGTACACCGGAGGGTTTTATCACCATCATTCCGCTCTCACGGTCAATTGCGGAAACATTTCCCCAGGTGAACGTTACAAGGTTGTATTTCGGGAGCAGAAGATTGGCTTCAAGTACCTCCTGCTTTAATTTCTCTAACATATTGCGTCCTTTCTTACTTTGCCGCTGCGTATTGTGCCGCAAGTCCACGTTTGTAGTTTTCCATAAATCCTGCAAAACCCTCTGCACCGTTCTTTTCGGGCTGAAGCGTGGTGGATTCCATACCGATGAATACCTCGCTGTCAAGGAATTCCGACAGTGATTTTCCGCCGCCGCATACAGTATATGCCGCAAGCAGAGCCATTCCCCATGCGCCGCCCTCTCCGGCGGTCTTCATAACTGAAACGGCACAACCCAGTCCGTCGGCAAGGAACTGCTGTGCAACTCCTTTTGTCTTGAACAGACCGCCGTGTCCTGTTATTTTTTCAACGGAAACCTGCTCCTTTTCAAAAAGTATATCCATTCCGAGCTTCAGTGCCGCCATAGTAGAGTATATTTCCGCACGGAACAGGTTTGCAAGATTGAATTTTCCGTCGGGAGTGCGGAAATACATCGGTCTGCCGTTTTCCGCTCCTGCAACAGGCTCGCCTGAAAGAAAATTATACACAACGGTGTTGCCGCAGTCGGGGTCGCCCGTCAGTGCGTGATAATACAGCATATCATAAAGTGCGGGCTTTGCGATAGGGTGACCGCTGAGCTGTGCAAATTCACCGAATATCTTCACCCATGCGTCAAGCTCAGAGGAGCAGTTGTTGCAATGTACCATAGCAACGGGAGCACCGCAGGGAGTAGTCACTACGTCAATTTCAGGGTAGTAGCCCTTAAGCGGCTTGTCGAGAACAAGCATAGCGAATATCGAGGTGCCTGCCGATACGTTTCCGGTTCGGGGAAGCACACTGTCGGTCGCTGTCATTCCCGTACCTGCGTCACCTTCGGGAGGGCATAAGGGAACTCCCGGCTGCAGTGTACCTGTCGGGTCGAGCAGCTTAGCACCGTCGGCGGTCAGAAATGCCTCCTTTGCGCCTGCGTTAAGCACTGAAGGGAGAACTTCCGTCAGCTTTACTGAGAAACCTTTTGCCGAAAGCACCTCATCAACCTTTTTGATGTAGTCTGCGTTGTAACCGGTGCTGTCCACAGGGAAGATGCCGGACGCTTCGCCGATGCCGACCTGTCGCTTTCCGGTAAGACGGTAGTGGATATAGCCTGCAAGCGTATTGATATGAGCGATATGTCTGACGTGTTCCTCGCCGTTCAGTATTGCCTGATAGAGATGAGCTATGCTCCAACGCTGTGGAATGTTGAAGCAAAGCAGCTCTGACAGTTCGGATGCCGCCTGCTCTGTGATAGTATTACGCCATGTGCGGAACGGAACGAGTAAGTTATCGTCCTTGTCAAATGCCATATAACCGTGCATCATTCCGGAAATACCCATTGCACCGTAGGTAGTCGGAGTTACTCCGAACTTCTGCCTTATATCCTCTGTAAGTGCCGCATAACAGTGCTGTAAACCTGTTGTGATGTCATCAAGGGAATAAGTCCACACGCCGTTTTCGTAGCGGTTCTGCCACTCGTGACTGCCGGATGCGATCGGGGCGAATGTGTCGTCTATAAGCACTGCCTTTATTCTGGTGGAACCGAATTCGATTCCGAGATATGTCTTTGCGTTTTGTATCTTCTCTTGTATTGTCATATTATCACCTCTTGAGAGCCGCAGTAGCGTCAAGCAATTCAAGCTGCCGCTCAAAACTGTTTATGTCGGTCTTGTCATCAATCATAACAAGCTCCGTGTTCGTCATCTTTGCAAACAGACGTATATCTTCTGCTGTAAATTTAAAAGACAAGTTATAGATAAATCTGTTACAAATTTAAGTTTTGTCTGTATTGCTTTTTTATTGTAACACAAAAGATAAGTAAATGCAATGCATGAATTGAACATTTTTGCCGAAACGATTTGTGCATTTGTCACAAAACAGATGCTTTTGACTTACAAATATCGTGCTGAGTAAAAACTGCTTGACAAACAACGGGTGAAGTTGTATTATATATGTAAACAAATTTGTATTCTTTTGCACGAACTTGTGCTTTGCATAGAGGTGATAATTATGACTAAATATGAAGCTGTTGCACAGGCAATTAAAAACGATATTGAAAACGGTTTGTATAAAGAGGGACAGCCGATTCCTACCGAGGAGCTGCTGACAGCTCAGTATGATGTGAGCCGTCAGACGATACGCAAGGCATTGTCGCTCCTTGTAGAGGACAATCTTATATTAAAGCGTCAAGGGAGCGGCTCGGTGGTACGGCCGAAGCGGCTTAATCCGAGGACAGGGAAGATAGCTGTGGTTGCAACATACATCAGCGACTATATTTTCCCGAGTCAGCTGCGGGCAGTGAATGATGTATTATCCGAAAACAAGTATACCGCTGTTCTTTCTGCGACACGCAACTGTGTTTGCAACGAGCGTGCGATACTTGAAGAAATACTCAAGAATCCCGTTGACGGAATACTGATAGAGGGTACAAAATCGGCTATGCCGAATCCTAATTTCGATTTGTATGAAAAACTGATAGAAATGGATATACCTGTAGTTTTTTTCAACGGATATTACCCGTCGCTCAGCGGCACATATTCTGTATGTGCGGATAATCAGGCAGGCGGTGCAGAGCTTGTGCGGCATCTTATTGAACGTGGTCACTCAAAAATCGCAGGCTTTTTCAAAAGCGATGACATTCAAGGTCATCAGCGGTATTCCGGCTTTATTTCGGAGCTGTTTCGCAACGGTCTGATAATTCCCGATGAGAATGTGTTCTGGTACATTACCGAAACGAAGGAGGATCTTTTCAATAATCCTCAGGAGGTATTGAATCGTCTTGGCGATAATACGGCGGTCGTATGCTATAACGATGAGGTGGCGTTCGGACTTATTAAGTGCCTGCTTTCAGCCGGCAGACGTGTTCCTGAGGACGTTGCCGTAGTCAGCTTTGACAACAGTAATCTTAGCCGGATCTCTCCGGTCACGATAACATCGCTTTCCTATGAGGACAGAAACATAGGCAGAATTGCGGCTCAGAAGCTCGTTGATATTCTGAACGGCAAGGAGGTTACGTCCGAGGTGTTGCCGTGGACTTTTATTCAGAAAGAAAGCTCATAAATATGAAGGGCTGTTTTATCAGAGTATCTTCCGACCGCAAAACCGGAGGCTTTATAGCTAAGACTTTAAAGCTGCATAGGGCAGTATAAGAATTTGATTTTTTAAACCGCATTGTTGTGCGGTTTATTTTTTTGCTGTGCAGAAGCCTTGACATTTGTTGCAATCGGCTAAGAAGTAACAGCGGCAGTAAAAACAAATCCCTGTCCTGCAGGCACTTGTGTTATTTTGTAAAATGTGTTATTATATTTTTGACAGTAAAAGTCGGCAGTTCCTGTTTTTAGGGTAAGCCATAATAAACGAATAAACAGGAATGAAATATCGCCGCCGCAATTATGGCGGTGCCTGTGAGCCGAACAGTATTAAGGGATTTGCATCCGATATAGGTAAGAGGATTAGATTATGAACAGCATTTTGAAAAAAATCAGGCAAAGCGATGCCTTTAACAAGGAAAACAGGGTTTCCCGTATAAAAGCTGTCATATTGATGAGCCTGTTTACTTTTACCTTTTTGGAGGCTGAGTTTTTATTTGTTGATATGATTTCCTGCACCGTATCTGGCGATAAGTCGGTAAACGCTCAGAATTACGCTCTCGGTGCAAGCGTGGTGGGATTTGCTTTGTACCCTCTGTATTCAAGGCTTTGCAAAAAGGCTCTGCAATCTGTAATTTCTATTGGTGCTGCAGTGCTGTCGGTTGTCTGTCTTTTTCTGATATGCCGTCACAGTACTTACGCATTTACATTGTGTATGGGGCTTGTGCTGTTTTTGATTCTCGGTCTGTTCGGAGGCGCGGTGTTTTATAAATCGCTGTGTCTGTTGGAGGATAACACTTATATTGCACGTCTTGCAGGCTTATCCTATATGCTCGGAACATTGCTCCAGATTGCTAATAATAACCTGATCCACATTGATATTATCGAAGTTGCGGTGCTTTCTTTGTTTATATTGCTACTGGCCGTTATGCTGATAAGAGCGGAAAAGAACAGCATCGTTCCTGCGTTCCCGAAAAACGAAGCTGACGAGAAAACCGATAAGGCGGGCAAAGAAGTCGTAAAAATCAGCGTTTTACTTGTCTTTTTGGTTGCGTTTATGACCTGTATTTTCAGCACAATGGATAATGCAATCACCCTTTATCACGCAAACGGTGTGGTGAATATCGGACAGTGGCCGAGAATACTCCTTGCACTCAGCGGACTTGCGGCAGGCTTTTTGTTCGATTTTGACGGCAGAAAGTATATGAGTATGATTATGTACTGCGTAATGATCCTGTCAACCATCTGCCTTGTTATTCTCAGATTTGCGGGGCCGATTATGCTGGGGCTGGTTATCTTTTATTTATCCGCAGGTTTCTTTGTTGTATTTTTTACCGCTTCTTTTATGGAGATTGCCCGTTATTCAAAAACTCCCGAACTTTTGTCGGGGGTTGGCAGAGCAGTCAATAATTTTGTCGCCGTGCTGATCTCGGCAGTTTCTCTTGCCCTTTTGAATTCGGACAACAACATTGCGATAATCACCATTGAGCTGATTTTATTTGTATTGGCAAGCATCATAGCATTTTTCTATACCAATAAGAGAAAAACGTTTTTTGATGAGCTTTCCTCAACAGGCGGCGACAAACTGAGCGACAAAGAGATATTGAAAAAGCTGTCGGAAAAGTTTTCGCTCACTCCGAGAGAAGCCGAGGTATTCGGGCTGCTGGTAAACACCGAGGACGGATTACAGACGATAGCAGACAATATGTACATATCAAGGCGAACTCTTGAGCGGTATGTATCCGCCATATACGGAAAAACGGGAACTAAATCCCGTATCGGTCTTGTTTCTCTATACAACAACATATAAAATATCCTCATGCTCGTACCTTCCGCTCAGGCGGGAGGTATTTTTGCGTTATATCGTAAAAACCGCATTGTTATGCCGATTTTTACAAAATGGCGGAAGTCCGCCAACCTGTTTTTGCAGATTGGCGGACTTCCCTTATATACAGCGGAGCGTTATTCAGATATAATTACAATAACAAACGGTGTATGAAACGACACAATGACAGCTTGCAATAGGATATATTCAGAAAGGGGAGCGGATTATGAATATGCGGCATTGTGCTTTGCCGGACAGAAAAACAACAAAACGAACACTTCCGTATAATCGGCAGTATGTGATACTTGCAATTTACGAAGAGCTGGACAAAAACGGCGCCGAATATAAAAAAGAGGACGCATCGACCATATTATCGGAAATATCAGTGTACGGAAATTCAAGCCTTTTTTCCGTTTCGGTGAGCAGGCAGGAGGAAGGTACCGAATTGTCCGTAACGATGGTCAGACAGTGCGAGGGATTGTCGGAATCCGGCGTGCAACGAGCTATAACAGCCGTAGCCGACAGCATATCGCAATATCTTGAAAACGAGCTTGTTTTAAGCAAAATCAAATCATAAAGAATACAAGTGGAGGAATTGCCTATGAAAAGAATAGGAGAATATTTCGCAGGAGCATATAAAAATGCTTTTGCAAGGTGGATTTTCGGAATAATCGCATCGCTTGTCATTTTACCCGATCTGATAAAGACTGTTTTGCTTTGCATAAAGAAAGAATCATTAGCGGCGGGTACGGTGTTTATTGCCGATGTGTTATGCGTTGTATGCGCCTTCGTTTTCGCATTTTTTGCAGTTTGCTCAATCGGAAAAACGGCAAAGGAAGCTGTCGCAGTATGGCTTAAGGGCTGTATTCCCTGTATAGCGGCACTGTATGGCGGAAAACTCCTGACGGTGCTTTTTGTCAAGTGCTTCGGAACGGTCGGTGAATTTATAGGGATAGCCGCCGGCGGAATACTGCTCGGACTTTCGTTTTATCTGCTAAGCTGTGCTGTTAATAGCGGCATTAAACGAAAAGTCGGCAGAAAGCTGCTTTTGACAGCGGTATGCATATTGCTTGCAATCGTTTTTGCGTATCTTTTGCCGTATATTTTCGGGCTGGGTGTTGAATCGGCTTTCGCACAAAAACGGGTGTGGTGTATAAAGCTCATAGCCGAACTTGTCTATGCGGTGTTCTGCCGGGCGCTGATTGTTCCCGTACTTAAATTTGTGTGCCTCGGGAATCTGTCAAAGGCAGGAACGGATGAACAAATCACATCGGCACAAACGAAAAAATCAAGGCTTGGTTATATACCGACTGCTGTAGGTGCGGCGGTACTTACAATCTGTGCCGTGATGACTTTTCCCGCAACGGTTTCGTCTTCCGACAGGCTGATGGCTGAATACTACAGCCGCACAAATACGGCGTGCTATAATCTGCTCGGAGGAAACATCATCACGGCAGTCAACGACTACAGGGAGATTCAGCGTGAGCTTGAGATATGGAAAGAAATAGCCGACGGCGGTTGGAATGATATTTCCGAGAGCGAGATAGCAACAAATCAGATGCTGGCTTATCTTGATACTTATGCCAACCACACCGATGACCGACTTGAAACTATGGAGAAGTATTATACGGCAGGCTATATAAAGGATACCGATTTCTGCTTTGATATGCTTACAGAATATAAAAATGCCGATGAACTGACGGCTGAGCAGAAAAATCGCCGTACAGAAATACTGACGAATTTAGCGGCAAACGGAATATATGTCGGCGGACTGCCCGATGTTGCGGAAAATGCCGCAGTTATGGCAGAAGTGATTGAAACGGCTTTCTCTTACCAAAACAGCTTTGAATATGCCGAGATGCTCGCTAAAATGCGGGTAGGTGTTACAAACGGCACGAACATTGCCGATTCTGTCGGTACCGGTATCACCTATCAGCTTGTAAGCCAAGCTGTCGAAAAGGCACTGGAATCTCCTGAGGATTTCGTATGGAGCTACATAGCTGTTATGTTTTATAACAATCAGGAGCAACATTCGCTTTACCTCACTGCTGACTATTCGGATGATAAGAGGATTCTTGCTGTAGTCGAAAACTTTGAAAAACAGTTTGAAAAGCAACTCGGAAAAGACATAACCAAAGAGGAGCGGCTCGGTATCAAAAAGCTGGTCATGCAGACTTATCTTAGGGCATTGGCGCTTGACAAGTGTGCGGATTACGGCTTGGAAGCACTCAAGGAATTCGACAATTTCTTTATTCGTGAAAATACTATGTATGCGCTTTTAAAAACGGGACGGTACGATGAATGTCTTAAGCTCGCAAAAGAGGTACAGGACGATACAAACCCCGTTCCCCTCTATTATGCGGCGGCGTCAACGCTTGAAAGCGGAGAATTTGATGCTTCCGCAGAGTATGTACTGGAACTTGCAAAGCAGGTAAAGACGAGTGAATATCCTAAAAAAGCGGACGAATTACTGCATTCCTACTTTTCCTTGCTGGTGGTGGATACCGAAACCACAAAAGCAAAGTACAGCCTTCTCAGCGATGAACAGATAAACAAGCTTAACAGTGACGAGTTCCTGAAGAATTATCTGGAGGCTTATGTCAATGCCTGCTACCCGTCTTACGGCGGTCATTCTATCTATGATGACGCCTATACAGAGGCTATGGAAACGGCGCTTGCCGCTGCTGATCGGGTAATCTCAGAGCGTGGCGAGCTGTGTTATCCTTATTATCTCAAGGGCGTGACGCATATGCAACAGAAAAAATACGATGAAGCTGTGGCGGCTTACAAAAAAGCGATAGATTATAAGAGCGATGATCCGATGATATGGTATGCGCTTTATGCCGCATACGAGGAACTGGAGGAGTGGGAAAATGCCTATACCGCCGCAGAGATTGCTATCGGTCTTAGTCCGTGGTTCAATTATTACAGTGATTATGAGGGTATAGGTATCCATCCGTATTCATATCGTGAGGGTGCGAAAGCAATGATAGAAAAGCAACATGAAGCATCGCAGAAAGGGGAAAATGAATAATGCCGATTATTATTTCAATTGTAATCTTTCTTATTCTGACAATGCAGACCTTCTTTCTGGGAGGTACTGTCTGGCTCGGAATTGTCGGAATGCTGCTGTCGGCGGCAGGAGTCGTATTGTCTTTCGTGCTTAAAAAGCGGAAGAAGTATCTTAGTAACGTATCGGCTCTTGCGGGAATTGTTATATCGGTTGTGTGCTGTTTATTTATTACATCAGACTCAGGCACGGGTACGCTGCGGCAAAAAGAGATACTTCTCGGGCAAATGGTCAGTGCCGAAACATCGGAGAACGTCGAAGAAAAATATGCTGATTATATCGAAGCTTACGGCGAGGACGATTCTTCCGCACTCTGTCTTGCACAATACTATATGCGAGCGGAAGAAGCGGATAAGAGCAGGTCGATGCTTTTTAAACTCAAGAATAAAACAAGCATAGATTATTATTGCACAATGGCAGAATGGTACAACAAATTCGATAAGGGCAATTTCTCTTATGTAGTCAGCACGCTGCTTGACGCAGTTGCCGAGCATCCGTACTGGGCAAAGGGGCATCTGATGCTGGGACTTTCCTATTACGAAAACAATGACAATACATCAGCAATATACTATTTGAAAAAAGCGCATCTTCTCGACTTGTCGGACGGTTATTCGCTGTGCTACCTTGGGGTAATCTCCTATGACAGAGGAAGCTATAAGGCGGCGGAGAAATATTTGTCGGACGCAAAGGCACTGGCAGGAAAAGACGGCTATCTGCTGAGCCTTGTCGAAACATATCAGGAATGTGTAGCAAGGGAGGTGTCATAATGAGAAAAAAGACCTTTTCGCTTATACTAAGCGGCATATTGCCGATTACCGCTTTGTCGTTTACCGCTTTTGCAAACGGAGGAGATACGGCAGGCAGACCGGTTACGCCTCCTTCTGCTGCCGATGTTATCGGTCAGATCAGTTCTTCCGCAACCGAAGCGTATACAGCCTCGCTTAACTTCTGGAACGATTATGGCAACAATATATCAGACGGTTTTAATCTGGCAGGAGAGAGCTGGAATAGCGTAAAAAATACGCCCGGCTTTGAAACAAGCTACGGCGATGCGGTGAAGACAGGCGACGGAATCTTTTCTGCCGCAGGATTCGCCACAAATTTAATGGATTCGCTTTCTGCGGCAAATCAGCTTACTCATCCGCAGGATAATCCCTACGCATCACACCCGGCACTGTCAACAGCATACGATACGCTTACCGCATGGCAGGCTATGATGAACTGGGCGGATATGGCTGTGGGGGATAAGGACCCGACAGGAACGGTAAAGGGTATGAACCTACTGCTTGGTGAGGCGGTGAAGAATTGGTCGGATGTTGCAACGCAGACAGCCTTACTGGATTATGCCAATCACAGTACGCTTATCGGAACGGTCGATATTACACTTCAAAATGTCAACGATTATTATACAGACCTGTTTCAGAATGTGTTTTATCCGTCAAGAGATGCCGAATGGTCGTTAGAGGACTGGTGGAAAAAGAGCTATTATGATAAGCTGAACTTCTATGCGCAGATGGTAAGGGAGGGCCGTGAAAAGGAGTTTGAGTGGCTGCGTGACGAACTTCTGAATATGGCTCCTAAGGCAGGCAGTACAATCCTGCCGAATCACGTTACGGCGAAAAAACCGAACATATATCTTTATCCCGAAACCGAAACAGAAATAACGGTCACATTCGGTAAACCGGGTTATCTTACCTTGTCGATTCCCAAATATAATGACGGTTGGACGGTAACGGCATCACCGGACGGCACGCTTACCGATAAGGATAAAAACAGCTACGGTTATCTGTTCTACGAAGCTCTTGTGAAAAGGAAAGCGTTTTCGACCGAAGAAGGCTTCATTATTCCTGCAAATAAACGTGCAGAAGCCTTCCGTGAAATACTGGCTTCTTACGGCTTTAATGAGCAGGAAACTGCAGACTTCATTGAATACTGGGCGGATTATCTTAAAGACGGCACGGATTATGTCATGCATCCGATGCTGACCGAAGGTGTAGATAATGCGATGCCGCTGACTTTCTCGGTAAAGCCTGACAGCATATACCGTATATGGTTCGGCTTTGCCGAATACAGCGGTGATGAAATAATGCCGCCCGAAATTACGCCGATCGTTCGTAAAGGCTTTACGGTTGTTGAATGGGGAGGCGCTGTTCTTGATTGAACTTATGCCGTGAATAAAATTGAGCCGTTGCACTATATTTGTGCAACGGCTCGTTTTGGTGTCTGTATGATTATTTGTCTTCTTTGCCGAAATTGGACGATAATGTGCTGAGAGGAAACGGCGGATTTGCAAGCGGCTTGCAGGCAAGCGATAACAGCAGATATTCGTTATCGTCTGCGGCAATCCTGTTTATTTTAAGCTCACCGCATTTCTTACAGCGGTGTATCAGCGCCCATTCACCATCGGGACGGACATAAATGCTGATAGGCTCCATTATCCCTCCGCAATCGGCTGAGCGGTCGCCGGGTATGTTGTCAAGATGTATGCTTGATAAGCAGTGAGGGCAGTGATTACGGTTGTTTGTTCCGCAATCCCTGACCGTGAGCGAAGGTTTACGGAATGCGCTGAAGTAAATTGCCGCAAAATATCCCCGAAAATTTCGGGGAATTTTCTATATTTTTAAGAAAAAGTATTGACAAAATTAAAAAGCGTGCTATACTGTGATTAGTGTATATATACAGATTACAGGAGAAGACTATGAATATCATTTTAAGCAACAGTTCAAACGAGCCGATTTATGCGCAGATTGAGGCTCAAGTTAAGCAGCAGATAATGAGCGGGGAGCTTTCGCCCGGGGAAGCTCTGCCGTCGATGAGAACGCTTGCGTCGCAGCTCAGGATAAGCGTTATCACGACAAAACGCGCCTACGAGGAGCTTGAGCGCGATGGTTTTATCGAGAACTTCGCCGGAAAGGGCTGCTTTGTAAAGCGGCAGAACACGGATTTTCTGCGTGAAGAAGCGGTTCGTCAGACCGAAGAGCTTCTGGGGAAAGTCTGCGAAAAGGCGAGGATTTGCGGTCTAACCGCAGATGAGCTTAAGGAAATGATTGACATTATTTACGGAGGGGAATGAAATGTGCGATTATCAGAACGCAATTGAAATCAGCGGCTTAACGAAGCACTATGACGGGTTCACGCTCGACAATGTGAGCTTTAGCGTGCCCGTTGGGAGCATAATGGGGTTTATCGGACAAAACGGCGCGGGAAAATCCACGACAATAAAGGCGATTTTGAATATCATCGGGGTTGACGGCGGCGAAATAAAGCTGCTCGGAAAAGATTACATTAAGGACGAATACGAGGTAAAATCGCAGATTGCTGCGGTTTTCGACGAGCTTCCGTTCTACGACAAATTCAACGCAGTGCAGATAAACACGCTGTTTCGCGGGCTTTACAAGACTTGGGACAGCAAAACGTACTTCGGTTATATAGAGCGTTTCGGACTGCCGAAAAAGAAAAAGCTGAAGGATTTCTCAAAGGGAATGAAAATGAAGCTGCAAATCGCAACGGCACTTTCGCACGGCGCAAAGCTGCTGATAATGGACGAGGCGACGACGGGGCTTGACCCTGTTGTAAGAAACGAAATTCTCGATATTTTCCGCGAGTATTTGCAGGACGAAACTAACAGTATTCTTATGTCCTCGCATATAACAAGCGACCTTGAAAAAATCGCGGACTGCGTGACGTTTATCGACAAGGGAAAAATACTTCTTTCGGGCGTCAAGGACGAAATTCTGGAAAACCACGGCTTAATAAAGTGCCGAAAAGAGGAGCTTTCGGAGATTGCAAAAGAGGATTACATAAGCGCGAGAATAAGCGATTTCGGCGCGGAAGCAATGGTTTCGGACAGAGAAGCCTGCCATAAAAAATACCCTTCCCTGCTTATTGAAAAGACAACGCTCGAGGAAATAATGCTGTTTTATGTAAACCGTGAGAAAAAGGAGTGGAACTGATGAAGTGGCTAATTTACAGCGAACTTGAGCGCTCGCGGAAAAGCGCGGTTTTATCCGTAATATTCACGGTTCTCGCAGTGGGAATTTTCGTGCTGATTGCGCTGAGCTTCAATTACGGAAACCTCGGAAAGCTGCCGATAGAAGCGAAAGAGAGCTTTTTTGATATGAACAACTCGGTTTCTGTTCCGCTGATTGCGATAATATCGGGATTTATCGTTGATGCGGCGATAGACGGGAGCAGAGAAGACAATTTGTGTTACAGATTGTTCCGCCGCTCGACGCCGATTTCACCGCTTAAATACTCGGCGGTAAACGTTATTATAATAAGTCTGTATTTCATAATAGGTCTGGGGCTTGCGTTCGGATTATCGGCGGTTGTTTTAGCGGTATCGGGGCTTGAGTTTACAGCCGAACACGCCGCCGCGATATTCTTCTGCATAGAAGTCGTGCTTATGATGAACGTGATAATGACGATATTTCAGGCTTCTTTGCACGTATCCAAGGACAAAGCGGGAATTATGATGATTACTATGTTTTGTATTCCGATGTTTCTTATATTTCTCATCACGGAGGGAACGGCATTTGAGATTTCGCAAGAGGATATAACAGGTTTTTTCTTAAAGCTTTTCCCGTTTTCGCCGCTTATAATTTTGGGATTGCTCGCCGCGTGCCTGCTCCTGACGGCTGCGGGAATAAAAAGGAGGGAGAAATAATGCGCGGATTGTTGTATAATCAGTTCAGGACGTTCAGAATGCCATTAATATGTATATCCGTTATGTCGGTCGTTTCCCTTATCGCCACAATAGGCGACAGCCAAAACAGCTATTCCGAGGATTTTGGATTTAACGCCTGTATAATAATGCCGTATATAATCTTTTTGCTGATAAACGCCGAGCTTTTTCGATTTTCAGAAAACCCAAAATGGCGCAATTTTGCGATATCAACGCCGATTTCAGTCAAAGGACAGGTCGCCGTGAAGTACGTTTTCACGATAATGATTTACGCTGCGATATTGCTTTTCGACGTGTTTGGCTGCTTTATAGCAACGCTAATGACAAGCGAAAATCAATTCACGCATATGCAGGCGGGGCTGATTTTCTTCGGAATTTCGCTTATTCTCAACTCGTTCGATTATCCGTTCTATTTTCGGTTCGGCTCAGAGAACGGCTCGCGAATTAAAGCGGCGTCGATACTTTTCGTGATAATTCTGGCGCTGATTTACGGGCTTTTCGGAGATGTTTCGTTTCTTTTCGGGGACTCCTCCGCACAGGACTTGTATAATTTTATGAAAAGCCCGCCGATAAAGCTGATGACGTGGCTTATTCCGACAATATCGGTTGCGCTTTTCGTTATTTCTTATATAGTATCGCTTCCGTTGTGCAGAAAAGGAATTGAACGGAGCGAGAGTTAGAAGCGGCGGGGGTCGCTTCGCTCCAGCCGCTCCCGCGGGGTTTAAGACCTTTTTCTGAATAAAATTGAGCCGTTGCACTTTATTTGTGCAACGGCTCGTTTTGGTGTCTGTATGCTTATTTGCCTTCTTTGCCGAAATTGGACGATAATGCGCTGAGAGGAAACGGCGGATTTGCAAGCGGCTTGCAGGCAAGCGATAACAGCAGATATTCGTTATCGTCTGCGGCAATCCTGTTTATTTTAAGCTCACCGCATTTCTTACAGCGGTGTATCAGCGCCCATTCACCATCGGGACGGACATAAATGCTGATAGGCTCCATTATCCCTCCGCAATCGGCTGAGCGGTCGCCGGGTATGTTGTCAAGATGTATGCTTGATAAGCAGTGGGGGCAGTGATTACGGTTGTTTGTTCCGCAATCCCTGACCGTAATGAATTTTCCGCAGGCTTTGCAGTTAAAGCCCTCGTCCTGCGTTCCGTCATCGGTTACTACAGTGTGATATTCGGTTTCTTTGTGTATATTCTTTACCGGTTCGTCTGTGCGTCTGCGTCTGTTCATATTTCCGTCCTTTTCAGTTTATTAAAAACGGCAGGTGTATTTCAACCTGCCGCAGTTAAATTAAATTATACGGGCATTACCTTGTTAGCTTTATCAGCGTGTTCAGCGTCAATGCCAAGCTGTTTGTCCTTACGCTTTTCAAAGAACTTTTCAGCTACCTGACCGAACATAGCGTAGCTTAATACGTCCTCGTCCTGCTGTGACCACTTAGCACATTCAGCCTTCAGCTTTTCAAGCTCAGGCTCGATAAGGTCTGCGGGACGGCAGTCGATAGGCTGTTCGTCACCGAGAATCTTCTTTCTGAACTCGGGGTCGATGGGAGCGGGTGTCTTACCGTAGCTGCCCTTTACAAGACCCTTGAATTCCTTTGTTACAGTCTTGTAACGCTCACCGAGAATTACATTGAATACAGCCTGTGTACCAACAATCTGTGATGTAGGTGTAACAAGGGGAGGGAAGCCTGCGTCGGCTCTTACACGGGGAACTTCCTTAAGAACCTCCTCGAACTTGTCAGACTTGCCTGCCTGCTTAAGCTGAGAAAGGAGGTTTGAAAGCATACCGCCGGGAACCTGATATATAAGAGCGTTAGCGTCAACTGCAAGGAGCTTGGGATCGAGCAGACCGCTGTCGATGTACTTCTTGCGGAGCGTCATAAAGTATTCTCTTATCTCTGTGAGGAGCTTTAAGTCAAGTCCTGTATCATACTCTGTACCCTGTAATGCGGCAACCATTGACTCTGTGGGAGCGTGCGATGTGCCGAGTGCTAAGGGTGACATTGCTGTGTCGATAACGTCAACGCCCGATTCGATACCCTTTAACAGACACATTGAAGCAAGTCCTGATGTGTAGTGTGTGTGAAGCTGGATCGGGATATTTACAGCACTCTTGAGTGCCTTTACAAGTCTTTCTGTTTCATAAGGAGTAAGCAGAGCTGCCATATCCTTGATGCAGATAGAATCAGCGCCTGCTTCTTCAATTCTCTTTGCGTAGTCGATGTAATACTGTTCTGTAAATACTTCACCGAGTGTGTAAGAGATAGCTATCTGAGCGTGTGCGCCCTCCTTCTTGGCAGCCTTAACGGCTGTTTCGAGGTTTCTTATATCGTTGAGCGCATCGAAAATTCTGATTATATCAATACCGTTTGCTACAGACTTCTGAACGAAATATTCCAGTACATCGTCAGCATAGTGACGGTAACCGAGCATATTCTGTCCTCTGAAAAGCATCTGTAACTTTGTGTGAGGCATTTCACGTCTTAATATACGCAGTCTGTCCCAGGGGTCTTCGTTCAAGAAACGTAAGCATGCGTCAAATGTAGCACCGCCCCAGCATTCAACCGAATGATAGCCTACCTTGTCCATTGTGGAAAGGATAGGGAGCATTTCCTCTGTAGTCATTCTGGTTGCGATAAGCGACTGATGAGCGTCACGCAGTACGGTTTCGGTAATTCCTACTTTTGCCATAACCTTTATTATTCCTTTCAATCAAGAGTTACGCATTGATTGTTGCAATCAGTGTGCCTGTTTCAACAGACTGACCCTTTGTAACATTGATGCTTGCAATTGTACCGTCACAGCTTGCTACAACGTCGTTTTCCATCTTCATAGCTTCGAGAACTGCGATTACTGTACCGTTTGTAACCTTAGCGCCTACTGCGAGCTTAACGTCTACGATAGTACCGGGCATGGGAGCGTTAATCTTAACGCCGCCCTGTGCGCCTGCGGGAGCAGCGGGAGCTGCAGCCTTCTTGGGAGCGGGAGCTGCTGCGGGTGCAGCAACAGGTGCTGCACTGCCGTCTGTTTCTTCAACGGTTACATCATAAGCGGTACCGTTTACTGTGATATTGTATCTTTTCATAACAAAAATCCTTTCTTATGTCGATTAATATACGAAGTTAACGTGCTTTTTAGCAGGAGTAACAACTCTCTTTGAAGATGTTGCTTCAATTGCAGATGTCAGTGCGGACTTAGTATCCTCGGCTGTGATAACTCTGTCAACATAGCCGTTAGCCGCAGCTGTGAATGCGTCTGCTTCGTTGTCTGCATATTCCTGAGCCTGCTTTGCGTTGTCTTCCGAAACACCGTTTAAGAATACAACTGCCGCTTCGGGAGTTGTGGGAGCGATAACCGCACCTTCCCATGCGAATGTGAAGTCGCTTCCTGCCGCTGTGCTTGCGAGTGCAACATAAGCACTGCCGTAAGCCTTGCCTGTTACAACCGCAATCTTTGCTGTTGTAGCGGAAGCATAAGCCTGTGCAAGCTTTGCACTGTCACGGATGCTTCCTGCAAGCTCAGCCGCACTTGACTTTTCAAAGCCTTCGCTGTCAACGAATGTAACAACGGGGATCGAATAAGCGTCACAAAGAGTAACAAAACGTGCAATCTTTGCACTGTCGTCTGCTGTCAGCTTTGCACCGTTGTTTGTAGCAACAAAGCCTGCTGTTCTCCAGTTAAGGCTTCCTATTGCGGTAACCGCAGATGTACCGAACTGCTTGTAAAGCTCAATAACGCTTTCCTTGTCGGCTACCGAGCTGATAAGCTCGATGCCTTTGAGGTCTGCCGATACAGCCGCATCGTTTTCCATATAATAATCGTTTCCTGCTGTTTCAAGATTGTTCGCAGGGAGAACGGATAATAACTGCTTAGCCTTAGCTATAGCTTCATCGCTGTCCTTTGCAAGAATAGCCGCTACACCTGACTTTGCGGCATTCTCAGCTGTACCCGCACCTGCCGTCTTATCATCGGCTGTAAAAGGTGCTGTCATGAACAGCTCTGATTTTTCAGTCATAATGACCACATCAGCCATACAAGCTATCATAGCGGCTGTGCCTGCGCAAAGGCCGTCTACTACAGCTATCTGGGGAACAGCACCCGAAAGTGCCGCACTCATCTTGGCTATCTCGCCGTATGCACCGAGTGTCTTCATACCTTCCTTGATATCTCCGCCCTTTGAGTCAAAGATACCGATAACAGGAGCACCGTTTTTAAGTGCCAGCTCGTAAACCTTCTTGATTTTGAGAGCTGCCGCAGTGTTTACCGCACCTGCGTTAACGCTTGTGTCCTGAGCGTACGCATATACGACTGCTCCGTCAACATAGCCGTAACCGCTTACAACGCCTGTCTTTTCACCGTTTGCTCCGACAAATTTGCCAAGCTCGACAAAGCTGTCCTCGTCAAACAGAGAGATGAGCTTGTTTGCAGCTTCGCTTGCGGCTGTCTGCTCCATTTCAGCAATTGTTTTCTTCATTGCCAGAATTCCTCCGTTCTCGCTTTTCTGTGAAGCGGTAAGCTGCTGAAAATAAGAGCCGACCGCTGTTTATAATTATGCCTTTGGGCACATCATATTCGAGTATAATTATAACTCATTTCATCTTTAATAACAAGCGAAATTCGCTATTTTTTGCAACTTTTATGAGATGTGAAAAAATTATCAATGTCAGAGATGTGATTATCGTTGTTTTGCACAAAACCACGTTTTAAAAGTTCATTCCACACCGTTTCGGATTGCATATTTACGGTACACTTATTTATAAAGTGATTAAAAGCGTAGTTCATAGCGGTTCTCATAAGCCCGTCAACAAGCATTATGTACTGTGTTTCAAGCTTTTCCACAAACAGTGTTTCGCCGTCTGTCGTGCAGACGACAGAGCCTACAGGCGTATCGCCGTCCTTTGCCTCGAACACCAGCTTGTCAGTAATAATGTTGTTTTTAAGTATCGTAATCATTTTTTACCCGTTCTCTTGGTCGATTTGTCGCTTGAAACCAGTGCTTTCAGTCCCTTTAACTCTTCTGCGGTAAGGTCTGCCCATTCGCCCGGCTTCAGCATACCAAGCTTTATATTTCCGACAGCGTTTCTTTTAAGACGCACTATCTGTAATTTTACAGCCTCGCACATTTTTCTTATCTGTCTGTTCTTGCCCTCGGCAATCGTGAATTCAAGAACAGTCCTGTTTTCTTCTTCGGCAAGTACCGCAACGGTGCAGGGAAGTGTAACGCCCGTGTCGATCTTAACACCGGAAGCAAGCGTTGTCAGCTTGTCATCTGTTACCTCACCCCTTACGGTTACACGGTAGCGCTTCTTTATATGACGTGACGGGTGCATTACGGCATTTGCAAGCGCACCGTCGTTTGTGAGTATCAGAAGTCCCTCGGAATCCTTGTCAAGTCTGCCTACGGGATAAACACGCTCGTCAATATCGTCGAGAAGGTCGGTAACTATCTTTCTGCCGTGCGTATCCGCCATAGTGGTCACATAGCCTCTCGGTTTATACAGCTTTATGTATCTAAGCTGAGTGCCGGATGAAGCTATCTTTTCGCCGTTTACCGTTACAATATCGTTCTTGGGATCGGCCTTGTCACCGAGAGAAACCGGTCTGCCGTTTACCTTTACACAGCCCTGTTCGATATATTCCTCGGCTTTTCTGCGTGAGCAGTAGCCGCTGTCTGCTATTATTTTCTGTAATCTCACTTTTTCCATTGTTCCGTATTCCTTTCAAATTCCGTATCCATACAGTATCAGCGTGTCAGCAGTCCTGCAATGAATTTATATATCACGGTAAAAAAATCCGTTTTACGTTCTTTTTGTACACAGCTTTCAGCCGTTTGGAGCGGCGCTGTTGCTATTGTATTTCCGTTTAGCAGGTAATGTATTTCGCCGACCTTTTCGCCTGCGGCAAGTCCTGCATAAATAAATTTCGGCATATATATTTCTGCGGTTATTTTGTCTTTCTGTTCGTTACACAGCGGCAGTTTTACGGCACCGCATTCAACACCGACCGTTTCCTTTTCTGAGCCGACAACGGATAAGGAAAGAGCGGATGAGTCGTACTTCATTTCACAAAGCGTCACTTTTTTGAATCCGTAGTCCAGCATTTTTGCGTGGTCGCTCCAGTCGTTCGGCGCATTAAGCGTTACCGCTATAAGCCTTACGCCGTCACGTTCGGCACAGCTTACAAGAGTTCTTCTCGCACTGTCGGTAAACCCTGTCTTAACTCCGATACAGCCGTCATAGTTTGTGAGCAGTTTGTTCGAGTTAACGAGTATGCGGTCGCTTTTGGGATTGCCGAAAGAAACCTTTGCTTTTGGCAATCCGCATATTTTTGCAAAGTCCTTATTGTTCATCGCCTCCCGTGTAAGCAAGGCGAGATCGTAGGCACAGGAATACTGACCGTCTGCATCAAGTCCCGACGGGGTGACAAAGTTCGTGTCGGTCATACCGATTTCTTCGGCTCTTTTATTCATCAGCACGGCAAAAGCCGATTTGCTGCCCGATATATTTACCGCCGCCGCATTTGCCGCATCATTTCCCGAAGGCAAAAGCATACCGTAGCATAAAGCTCTGCGTGTTACTATATCGCCTTCCCGAAGTCCCATTGAGGTCCCTTCGACCTTTATGGCGGTCGGGTCTACCTCGAATTCCTTGTCGGGTTCTCCTGCCTCAAGGGTCAGCAGAGCAGTCATTATCTTGGTCGTGCTTGCTATCTGTCTGTGTTCTTTTTCGTTTTTAGAAAAAAGCACAGTTCCCGTATCCGCCTCAATAAGAATAGCACAGGCGGCTGAAACGTCAGTTTTTGTTTTGTCGGAGCTTTCGAGATAGTCAAGCCGTGCTGCGCATTCGGCATAAGCTGCTGTCGCCGCCGAAAAAGTAAAAATCACGGCAGCTGCGACAGATAGAATTTTTCTTTGCATAACGTTGTCCTTTCCGCATAGTTTTGGTATATCTTATGCGAAAAGGACAGATGTTATTGCTTATTCTTCTGTTTTTTCTTCAGATTCTTCTTCGCCATCCTTCGAGAAGATAGCCTTGATCTTGGAAATAAGGTCGGGTACGCCGCTGATTATACCGTCGATAGCACTGTTGCCGGTTGCACCAAGCTCAAGCATTTTAACGTCGCCGTCACGCTGTACTACGATAAAAGCCTGCGGATTTATCGTGATGCCTGCGCCGCTTCCGCCTGCAAATACTTCCTTGGGAGCTTTTGTGGGCAGGTCTGAGCCGCCTGCGACAAAGCCGAAGCTGACTTTCGAAACGGGAATGATTATTGTTCCGTCGGGAGAGGTGATAGGGTCGCCTATTATAGTGTTAACGTCAACAAGCTCTCTTATCTTCTCCATAGAAGTTCCCATAAGTCCGTTGATTGGATGCTGTTCTGCCATTTTGATTTCCTTTCCGAAAGCTCACGCTTTCTCTGCTTTTGGCTTTGTATTGCTTTCAGCCGTTGCAGTTTTATTTACATTCTTTGAATTTATCTTCAAATATAATTTTGCTGTTCTGAATAAAAGCCACAAGACACAGCCTATGGCTGTTCCGAGCCTCAGTTTCACTTTGCACGAAAGCTCGTACTCCGTTTTGCCCGATGTAAAGTCTGCGGTAATATCTATCTTTTTCACATTCAGCTTAACAGTATTGTAAAGCACCGCTAAAGCTGTGTGTACAAGCCAGTTTATTTTTCCGTAGTTCATCGCCGCCTGCGCCGCATCTTCTCCGCTTGCCGTTATAAACAGATAAAAGTTACTTACACGAATATGGCTTATAAGCCTCTTTATCGGTTTTGAAGCAGATTCCACAAGCTGTTTTACAAATTCGATCGTTTCGCTGATGTCGCCGCTCAGACCGAGCTTTGATAAAAGGCCGTTGTTGCCGTTGTTATCTGCTTTTTTTTCGACTTTATGCGTTTTCTTGCTTTCTTTGGATATATCGCTGCTGCCGTTTGCTTTATCGGCAGTGTTTTCGGCATTCTGCACCGGTTTTTCGTTATCCGCAGAAATGTTATCGCTTTTATCGTCCGGCGATTTCTTTTGTTTTTTCTTGCTTTTCTTTTGCTTTTTATGTTTTTCGTCTTCGGGAGAAACAGAGAATATCGTTATGCCTGCGTATCTGATTTTTATTCTCGTTTCATCGTTCAGATGTACGTTGACTGTTACCGACAGCATGAGAGCAAGTACGATAATGAGCAATATATCTATGAAAATAAGCCAGCCCATAAGCCCTCCGTTTCGGTTTGGTGTGCGGACGGTACTCCGATAAGAGTATCCGCAGGAGTAATCGGATTATTCCTCAAAGCTGTCATCCGGAATAAAATCGCCGTCTTGCTGTAATGTGCCGATCTCATTCAGGTTTAACTGTCCGTCTTCGTCGGGAAGGCTTGGCAGCTGTGCCAGACTTTCAAGCTTGAAACAGCGAAGGAAGTTGTCCGTTGTCTTGTATGTAATAGGTCTGCCGGGCAGTTCAAGTCTGCCTGCCTCATACAGCAGTTCACGTTCTACCAGCGTGTTTATAACACCGGAGCTGTCAGTGCCTCTGACCTGCTCGACAAACGCTTTAGTGACGGGCTGATTATAAGCTACTACAGCCAGTACCTCAAGTGCCGCAGGGGAAAGCCTTGCCTGACGCTTGTTTTCCATTGCACGCTTTATATAAGGCGCATATTCTTCTCTTGTCGAAAGCTGATATGAGTTTTCAAGCCTTAGCACCCTTATTGCACTGTCGGATACGTTGTATTTTCTTTCAAGCCTGTCAATCAGCTTTACCACCGTTTCCGGCTCGATGCCGCTTGCTTCGCTCAGCCGGTCAAGCGAAATCGGTTCACCCGATGCGAACAGCAGAGCTTCTATTATACAGATTGATTCATTGTAATTCAATTATCCGCCGCCTCACTTTCATCCGGTTCTCCGAAAGAGAATTCTTCTTCTATTTTATCCTTAGGCACAAAGTGAAGATATTTGTTGTCATCGGTAAACTTTATACGGCTGTTCTTCGACAGCTCTAAAAGTGCCAGAAACACAGCCACGCAGTCCGATCTGGACTGACCCTTATATAACGAATTCACTTCAACCTTATGACCGTCATTTATACGCTTCAACACATATACTATCTTTGTGAATACGCTGACAAAACTCTTTGCGATGGCAGGCTTTACATGAGGCACGGCTTTTCGTACCGCATCCTTGTAGTTTAAGTTCGACATTGCCAGAAAAAGCTCGTCCGGCTCGTGTATGCCGAGATAAGCCTTGTTTTCTTCCACCTGTACGGGCGGACGCACGAATACATCATCGCCTACCCAGCTTTGCTGCAGCTGTAATGCTATCTGCTTGCACATAGCGTATTCTATCAGTACGCCCTGAAGCTCTTTCTTCATTTCTTCCGCTTCGTGCTTTGGCAGAAGTGCGGCTGACTTTATGTAGATAAGTCTTGCCGCCATTTCGAGAAATTCGCCCGCTATTTCTATATCGGCCTGCTTCATTCGGTCAAGATACAGCATAAACTGTTCGAGCAGAAGGGAGATTTCTATATCGTAAATGTTCAGCTTATGCTTTGCGATAAGGCTCAGCATAAGATCGAGCGGCCCTTCATAGACCTCCAGCTTGAATTTCAGTTCCTGCATTTCTTATACTCCGAGAGGTACAAGAGGAACGTAAGAGGTCGTGAAATCAAGAAAGCTCATAACCGCATTGTCAAGGAAGTTCAGCGGTGCATCAAGCACACCTGTCCAGCAGATAGCGAGTACGGCGATCATTATATACTGTTCGTACTGCATCAGCTTGAAATATGTTCTTTCCTTTAAGAATACGAGCATTATTCTTGAACCGTCCAAGGGCGGTATGGGGAGCAGGTTGAACACTGCAAGCGAAACGTTGATGCTTGCCGCCATATCAAAAGCGTAGTAAACATATGCTACAACATCGGGATTTGAAGCACCGAAGAAGAACCATACAAGCTTTCCGATAAGTACGAAAATGTATGAGAGTATAACATTGGATAAAGGTCCTGCCGCCGCAGTCAGTGCCATGAACGTTCTTGCGGAAACCTTTCTTGCTCTGACGGGGTTTACGGGTGCGGGCTTGCCCCAGCCTAGTCCGACAGTAAGCATACCTATAGTACCCCAGAGATCCCAGTGCCTTATCGGGTTCAGCGTGATTCTTCCCGAATAAAGTCCTGTATCATCGCCCAAAAGATATGCCGCAAAGCAGTGTGCGCATTCATGTATCGGTATGGCAATAAGCAGGATCACCGCATAAGCGAATACAGTGATGATAATGCTCCGCTGATCGCCAAGACTGTTCATTATATTAAGTAACATAGATTTTCCTTTCACATTTGAAAATTACCGCTACTAAGGCAGTATATTCATATTTTATTATACACTATTACCGCCGCATTTGCAACTGTTTTTTGCTTTATGTCTTATTTTCGGCTGTCATACGGCGGTTATGCGATAAATTATTATAGGGGATAAAAATAAACCGCTCATTAAGAGCGGTCGCAGTCTGTCGAAAAACCTATATTTTTTTTGAAAAAGGGGTCGCAGGGGCGAAGCCCACGTACAGGTCGTCAGCCATTTGTGCCACTGCATCGTGCAGTGGCTTTGTGTGGCTGACTACAAGCATCCTTGCTTGGACTAGGGGCGGTAGCCCCAGTAATATAACCCCTTTCCGGGGGAAAGGGGTTTGGGGATAGGGATAATAAATCAGAAGTTTATTTCAAAAATAGACTTTTTCTACAAGCTGAACCGCTCATTAAGAGCGGTCGGAATTATTTCTTATCTTTCTTTACATTGATTTCGGGAATAGCCACATTGTCGTAATTTACCGGCTCTTCGTCTGTTTTCTCGGTATCGCTTTGTTTTTGCTCTATTGCGTATACCTCCGGAAAAGCGAGATTGTCATAAAGAACATTGTAGTTTTCCTCCGAATGTCCTGCTTTACCATTCATTTTTTCTTTTTTCTTTTTCTGCTTGTCTTTATCTTTGCCGAACATATAAACCCCTCCAAAAGTAAACCATTGTAGGTTTACAGCATATTTATAAAGAACGTGATGGTGATACTGTTGAGAAAATCCGCAAACAGACTGCCTATAAGCGGAACAAGGAGATACGCCTTTACAGACGGTGCATACCTCTGACATATAGCTTGCATATTAGCCATTGCATTTGGTGTTGCGCCCATACCGAAGCCGCACATACCGGCTGTCAGCACTGCCGAGTCATAATCTCTGCCCATAATTCTGTATACGACAAAATAGGAATACAGGAACATCAGCAGTACCTGTCCGCCGAGCATGATTATCAGCGGTAATGCAAGGTCGGCAAGCTGCCAGAGCTTCAGCGTTATCATTGCTATTCCGAGAAATAACGACAGGCATATACCGCCGAGGTCGTTTATTTCGCCCATATGAATGGTGATCTTGCCCGTGTATTCGCCGATATTACGCATAAGAGCGGCAACAATCATCGCACCGATGTATATCGGGAACGTCATTCCCGTCATAGTCAGCAGATAGGAGATTACCGTGCCTGCGCCGACAGCGAGTACAAGCTGATATACGGCAGGAGCATACATAGAGAAGTGACGCTCGTGCTTCTTGCCTTCTTCGACAAGCAGGCTGTCATCTTCTGGTACGACTGTCTTTAATAGGTCGTGCTTTACTATAAGCCGTCTGCCGATAGGTCCTCCGATAAGGCTTCCTGCGACAAGTCCGAATGTAGCTGCCGCAGTACATAGGGTGGTGGCTCCCGATACTCCGAGATCCTCAAGAACAGGACCGAACGCACCTGCCGTACCGTGACCGCCGACCATTGGTATAGAACCGGTACACATACCGATAAGCGGATCGAGTCCGAGCAGATTTGAAAGTCCGAGTGCGGTGAAGTTCTGTCCGATTATCAGCAGTATGACCAGTATCAGAAATACTATCATCGACTTTCCGCCGCTTTTGAGGACTTTAAGGTTTGCCTGGAAGCCTACAGATGTGAAGAACAGTACCATACAGACTTCTTTCAGTGTATCGTCAAAGCTGACGTCTGCAAGACCCGTGCCGTGCAGGATGCAGGTGAGTATTGCAAACAGCAGACCGCCAATAACGGGAGCGGGAATGCAGAATTTTTCAAGGAAATGTATCTTTTTGCGCAGAAATGCGCCAAGCATCAGGACAAGCACAGCTATTGCGACTGTCTGATACATATCAAGTGCTATGCTCATCTTGTTACTCCGTTTCTACGTTTATTCCGTTTTCGCCGTAATACTCGGCGGCACCTGGATGAAACGGGATATTGATGCCGTTGACAGCTGATTTTCTGTCGGTTACGATATTTACGGGAAGTGCGTTTTGTATGGTTTCCGAGTTATCGAAAATCGCCTTAGTTATCGCTTTCACTGTGTCCTTAGGGCAAGAATTTCCTGCAAGCAGTACAGCGGTAACGCCTATAGTCTTGACGTCTTCGGTCTGACCGTTGTAAGTGCCTGTCGGTATCGTGCAGGCAGAGTAGTAGCCATAGGAGCTTACTAGGTCGTCTATCTTGTCGCTGTCAAGCGAAATAAGACGAGTAGCACCCTTGTCGCAGAGTGATTTTACAGTAGGATTAGGTGCGCCGATAGTGCAGAAAAATGCGTCAATAGTGCCATTTTCAAGCTGACTTGCGGCGTCCTTGTAATCAAGGTTTACCGTCTTTATCATATCCTCGGCAATGCCGTATGAAGTCAGTATCTGCCTTGCGTTATGCGCAGTACCCGATTCTTCTTCACCTATGCTTACAGTCTTTCCTTTAAGATCCGAAACGCTTTTTATATTACTGTCACAGTGTACGACAATCTGACAGCTTTCGGTGAACAGTCCTGCTACTGCGCCGAAATCACGGTATCCTTCGGTAAAGCCGTTTCTGCCGTTCCACGCATCGTCTATTATGTCGGTCTGAACCACTGCCATCTGAAGATAGTTTTCTGAGAGCAGACGCATATTTGCGGCAGAGCCTGCCGTTCTTTTGATATTGATATTGTAGCTTTCGAGCGAATCTATAGCATTCAGTTCACTGCCGAAAATGTAGTAATTTCCGCCTTCAGCCGCTGTGCCGATTCTCACTTTGTCGCTTAGGTTGCAGCCGCCGCATAAAAGCAATATTGCACTGCATAACAGCGGTATCAAGAATTTTTTCATTTTTCACCTCAGGTTATATTGTATAAAAGATATTGTAGCAAGAATTTATTGTAATGTCAAGTAGAAGAAGTTGACGGTTGAGGGGATATGTGGAAGATGGATAGAAAGAAAATCGCCGTACAGGGTACGGCGGGGGAGTTATTTATTTAGCACTATATTATTATTTTCATCTTCACTTATATTTAATAAAGCCAAATATGCTTCTTTGTCTTTTTCAATTTCTTTTTTCTTTTCATTATATGCAATTTTGATCCATTCTGGACACTCGTCATCAATTGTTTTTAAATTGCCTTTTATTTCTTTTTGTAGTTCTAGATATCTATTATATTCCGAAATTTTGCTCCATGCACAATCTTTATCAGTATAATTTTTTAATAAATAACTGTCTATTGGAATATCAAAGCCTTCTTTCTTATTATAAATCCAGCTGAATTTATTGTACCATTCCTGCGCCTTTTCATTGCGATTATAAAGGGAAGAAACAGTTGTGATTATATAGAGGTTTTTCAAAGTCATATTGATAAGCTTCTGGGCATTACCGATAGTGAAATACTGTGTGGGTTTGTTATCAAACTCAAAAAATTTGTTGTCGCAATTTTCAGATAGCTTATCATAGAATTTATTAAAACCGTCATCGCCGTTTACAAGCCTGTTGCAGATATTTTCATGCCACTCGGTAAAATTGCCTGTATATTTTGACAGGTCATCGATAGCTTCCATAGTGATTTTAATAATTTGCTTTTTTACTATGAAATGGATAGCTTTGCGCTCTTTTTCACATTTATCATACGCTTTCTGATAGTCGGTGCCATTTTTCTTATCTGGATTTTTAAGAACAAGTGCGTTTCGCATTGTTGCGTCATTATATGCCGCTCTCACGGCTCCTTCAAAAAGGCAACCTACATCAAAAGTTGCTTTGAAATATGAGAATAACATAAAATCAAGTGCATTTTTTATTTGAGTATCATTTGAAATAATTTCAGCATTCATAACTTTCTCCTTTAAACCATTAACATTTATTTGGTTCTCGGCTTTGTCGCTGGTTTTGATATAGTTAAAAGTTGCTGAATCGCAACCTTCAAATGCACCCTTACCGATATCTGTAACCGAATCCGGAATTCTTATGTTTGTAAGGCTACTGCAACCGTTAAATGCACTTTTACCGATACTTGTAACCGAATCCGGAATTCTTATGCTTGTAAGGCTACTGCAACCGTTAAATGCACTTT